>ERZ1284729.5-NODE-5-length-44341-cov-15.946010_pt1 | contig 44341 bp, 44 predicted proteins | sample MGYA00454602_ERZ1284729 | MGnify/ENA primary metagenome ERZ1284729 (study PRJEB36292, sample SAMEA5787381) | metagenome | biome: Arctic soil; feature: perennial spring outflow channel; material: sediment | place: Canada | collected 2017-07-08 | depth 0.05 m ... | reverse complement strand
AAAAGTGTTGGTTTACCCAATTTTTTACATTCTCAGGATCCAATCTGCAGGATCCATTTTATCGGTATTTTTATAGATCAAAAAGTGAAGAGTGGTTTTCCCGGTGCTAGTGCTGGTGGCTATTTCTCCTAAATCCTGGCCCAAAGAAACGGTATCTCCTTTGGTCACAAAAACCTTTGAAAGGTTGTTGTAAATAGTGATATAATCCCCGTGCCTTACCATAACCGCCTTATTAGCGCCTTTTACGGCTTGTACTTCACTTACTGTGCCGCCAAAAATAGCACGTGCTTTTTCTCCTTTATCGGTATCTATTCTCACCCCGTTGCTGTTAATGGTGGTGGATTTTACAATTGGGTGTGGCTGGGTCCCAAATTGCATAGTTACCACGCCCGAGCGTACGGGCCACGGAAGTTTCCCCTTGTTGCTTGCAAAATTGGCTGCAAGAGCTTTCGCCTCAGGAGTTAATTCAAATGTATTTCTGGAAGTGGAACCGCTTTCTTTGTTAGCCGCAGCGATAGAAGCCCTTATAATTTCATCAATTTGCCTGTCAATTGCATCTATCTCCTGTTGTTTTTTTCTGATTTGAGAAGCAAACTGGCCTTCCTTTTGCCGGATGCTTTTGATCAATACTTGTTGGGACTGACTGTTTTTTCCAAGTTGAGCCCTGGTTTCCCTGTTTTCGGCTATTAATTTATCCTTATCCTTTTTTTGCTTTAATAAGTTAGTGTTGAACACCTGTAATTCCTGCGTACCTTCCTTTATCTGATCTCCCTGCTTCTTTCTGTAGTTTGCATACTGCTTCATGTATTGAAGCCTTTTATAGGCCTGCAAAAAGCTTTCTGAGGATAATAAGAACATTATCCTACTTTGTTGAGATTTGCTCTTATAGGATTTCTCGATCATCTCACCGTAATCTTCCTTGAGTTTTACCAATTCCTTGCGAAGCTGTTGAATTTTGTCAGTATTAGAGTTGATATCTCGGGTTAGTAAATTAGCTTGCTGATTGGTTACTTTGATCAACTTTTCAGTAGCGCGAATTTGTCTGTCCAGATCCTCAACCTCCGTAAGCACCGATTTTTCCCTTAATTTGTTGGAACTCCTTAAGCTGTTGATTTTTTGTATCTCCTCCCTGAGTTCAAGCCGCCGTTGCTCCAGATCTTCCTTTGTATTTTGGGATTGCACATTCAGTCCTCCAAAAAAAAGGAAGGTTAACAAAACTAATTGGAGTGTAGGGTTTAGAATTCTCATTATTCTATCACAATTTCATCATATCCTGTAGGGATTTCAAAAGGAAAACTCACCGGTTCATCAAAACTTACAGAACGATATGAAAGATCTATTTGAGTGCTTTTACCGGTTTCATTGGCGATAATTTTTATATCTTCAGGAAAAAGTTGATTTTCTACACGTTGATATTTTGAATAAGTAATGGTAACATTCCTGTTTTCTTTTTCCTGTGAAAGTTGTTCCGCTATAGCTTTAAAGGTTTTTGAATCCATTAGAACTATTTTTTTTATTATATCCAGTTCTAATGAAGGAATCAATTGATATCCGCGCTCAGACTCTGTTAATTTATATCGCTGATCTCTTAGATCATAAATACTTTGACCAATGAGTAAATTTTGAAGTTTCTGATAATCCAGTGGAGTCCCCAGCCATTGACTGAGCAGACTGAAATCACCATCAAAATAGGTTTTGCCTATTTTTTCGTAATAACTTACCCTGTCTTTTGTAATGAGTGCCTTCGCCAATGGAATTCCCAATATTTGCGCGCTCATCCAAATAGCACTGTCTTTTTGCATCCTGAAACTTACCGTAACCGATTGAGAACGGTCCTTATCCTGATATTTTAAACGTATCCGGCTGTTTATTGTTTTAAAACGGGTTTCATTTTTGTAATGCATGGCAACAACCCTGGCAGTTGCGAGATCTTCAATTTCCAGGCTTTTCTTTTTACTTCCGCAGGAGGTGAAAAGAATACAGATACTTATAAGTGTGAATGCTTTTTTATACATTTAATTGGCTGCTTTTTTAAGTTGATTGGCCATTTCAAGGAATTCCTGATTTTTTTGGGAATTTCCTAATCCGGCATAAGCAATAGACATCTGTTCATAAAAATCAATCTTCATTAGTTTGTTATCTATTACATAATCCAGGCCAAATGTAAGAATTTCCTCGGCCTCCCGATAAGCTTGTTGTTTATTTAATGCCACACCCCTTATCAAATATAGTATTGGCTGTACAGGAAATACTTCTAACGCAATCTTACTCAATTTTAAAGCTTCCTCATATTTTGCGAGTTCCAATTGTAAAAGCAACGTGTTTTGAAGCAGCTCAAAATTATCCAAATTTACAGCGCTCCCTAATTCAAAATAAGCCAGGGCCTTTTGCTTATCATTATTAATCAGATAAAATTCTCCTATTTTTTGATAGATCACAGGGCTGTTTTCCCTTTCTGAAAATAGTTTTATTACCTGTTTTAACTCATTTTCATATGAAGGGTTAATATTTACAAAAACCAAAAAATCATTTAAAACCTTAACTTTAGATTCGGGATCAATTTCTTCTGCTTCCAAAATAATTCTCATGGATTTTATGGCTTCGGCAGTATTATTGGCATCCAGATAAAATTTGTAAAGGGCCAAATGAACCACTTTTGAATTTGGAAAAGTTTGCTGCATTTGTTCTGAAATTTCAAAAGCTTCCTTTTCCATTCCTGCCTCACTATAAACCAAAATCAAACTCAGGTAATTGGTTTCGATATCAGGATTGGCAGAAATGGCTTTGATCAGGGTTTCTATTTGTGCCGAAGTATTTTTGGTTGTTGAGTAAACCGACAGTCGCAAACTCTTCCTGAATTCATCAATTCCCATTTTTCTATCCAAGTCGTCCAATAAAGCTAGAAGTTTATCAAACTGCTGAGATTTAAAATACAGATTAGCCAGATTTTCATAATATTTGGAGTTGAAAGGAATCAGATCCTGAGCTGTTAAAATCGCCTGCTCAGTATCGCCATTAAAGTAATAGGCATCCATTAATGCAACCAATACCCATTCCTCATTGGGTTGTAACCTGTTTGCCTTTTGCAGATTTGAAATGGCTAACTCAAAATTTTTCAGCAGTTTATAATTTTTACCAAGCTCAAAAAAGACTACGGCATTATTTGGCTGAAGTTTTTCACAAGACCTTAGCTCGATAATTGCCTTTTCGTAATTCTCAATCGCCTTTTGTTTAAGAGCTTCAAAAAAATGCTCCTGAAACGCATCGCTTGCCTGGGTATTATCAGCTACACTAACATCCTGAACAGGAATCTCACCCTCCTGTGCATTTACTGCGGAAGAAGATAAAATCCCAAAAAAGATAAGTTTAAATATGTAGCTGTTTATTTTCACTTTAAGTCCTTAATTATTTCGAATACCGAATGATCCGGGAAATATTAGATTACTCTAAAACCGAATAATCTCCAATGCTGATCTGAGTAAATTTTCCATTGTATTTCGCGAAGTTCCCAATCATTGCATTTTCCAGATTGGCGTTTTTTATTTCAGTTTTAGTTTGGATAAGGCTGTTTTTAATAGTTGAATTTTCAATTTTAGTACCATTCCCAACTGAAACATTCGGACCGATCTTTGAATTTATCAGGATCACGTTCTCCCCGATAAAGCAAGGTTCTGTAATTTCAGAATTTGTGATCTTTACTGAATCGGAAATCAATTTTTCTCCATCTTTATGAAGAAAATTGAGCATTCTCCCATTGGTTTCCACTGTGACGTCTTTATTGCCGCAATCCATCCATTCATCTACTTTTCCCGGCACAAAAATGTAACCTTTTTGTTTCATGGAATTAATTCCATCGTTGATCTGATATTCACCGCCACGGATTATGTTTTTATCCAAAACTTCTTGCAGTTCAGCTTTTAAAACAGAAACATCTTTAAAATAATAGATCCCGATAACCGCCAGATCTGACACAAATTCATTTGGTTTTTCAACCAGATCAGTAATTTGCTTTTTTTCATTGAGTTTAACAACGCCGTAGGCGCTGGGATTTTCAACCTGTTTTACCCAAATCACGGCATCAGCTTCTTTATCCAATGCGAAATCGGCTTTAAAAAGCGTGTCTGCATAAGCGATCACCGCAGGTCCCTGAAGGGAATCCTTAGCACACATTATGGCATGGCCTGTTCCTAAAGGTTCGTCCTGGTAATAAATACTCACCTTGGCTCCAAGGCTTTTGCCAATTCTTACTAAATCTGTCTCTACCTCCTGGCCAAAATCCCGACCAATGATAAAGGCTACTTCGTCAATTTTTTCGTCCAATACCTTAGCGATATCTTCCACCAGGCGGTGAACTATGGGTTTCCCGGCAATTGGAATTAAAGGTTTGGGAACAGTCAAAGTATGTGGACGAAGACGTGAACCACGACCTGCCATTGGTACAATTATTTTCATTTTAAAATAGTATTGAGTATTGAGTAGTTAGAATTGAGATGTGAGTTTTTAGCAAAATCATTAATGTATTTCTTCTGCATCTCATCAATCAAATTCTCTCATATTATTAGTTAATAAATTTATTATTTTGTTCCGGTGCTGCCAAAGCCTCCGGCCCCTCTTTCTGTTTTTTCAAGTTCTTCTACTTGTATCCATTGTGCCCGTTCGTGCTTTGAAATCACCATTTGCGCAACACGTTCACCGTTTTCTATGGTAAAATCTTCGTGGGAGAGATTGACCAAAATTACGCCAATTTCTCCTCTATAATCGGCATCTATGGTTCCGGGGGAATTCAGTACGGTTATTCCCTTTTTAGCCGCCAAACCGCTGCGTGGACGAACCTGTGCTTCATATCCCAATGGCAACTCCATAAACAAACCGGTTTTGACAATACAACGCTCTAAAGGTTTTAACGTAATGGCATCAGAAATATTGGCTCTCAAGTCCATTCCCGCAGAAGCTTCAGTTTCGTAATGCGGTAATTTATGAGAGGATTTATTGATTATTTTAATGTTCATTTAAATAAAATTATTGGTTTATAAATTTTAGTGATCATAATTTTCGCGCTTGTATTTAAAAAGTTTGATCCTCAAAAATAGCTACTAATGCACGAATAATTAATTATTGATACTCCTTTAGGCATTTTTTTATCCCTGCTCCTCCAAACCGCCAAATGCAGGTTTTTTGTTATTTATTTAGCAATTCAGTATTGGAGTTATTAATACAAGTCTTTTTGTGAACTTTCCAGTTAAAAAATATCTTCCTCTTCGTCCTCCATAATTCCCTCAATATCTTCAAGAATTGCATTCACATCTTCCACTTCAAATTCAGTTGGATCAAATCCATCTCCGATCCATTCGACCATGTTTCTATATTCCGGATGTTTTTTATTCGAAATTATTTCCAAAAAATTGTAATATCCGTATAATCCTCCACAATCTTCAGGCGGGCAATTAAGTTTTCCTTTGATGCAAACGGGATAATATTTATCCGGATCTAAAGGCATGGTTTTTTCAACCACAATGGAATGAATCCAACCATCACCAAAATCGTATTCATAAGAAAAATTTTTAAACGCTCCATTTGAAATCACTTCATCTAATGTTATCTCCTTAGCGACAATAATTTTAGAGGATCCGGACTCAGGATCATCAAAATCCACATCTGTTATACCAATCCGGTAATCCCCAATCTTAAATTCATATAAATGATAATTTCCCCACCCCATAGCTATCTGAATGGTGTAATGTAATTCATAAAACGAAATAGAACTTTTGACCAAAACTCTTCGCCAAATAGGAGGAGTGGAATTTTTTAAAGAGATTTTAAGTTGAACTACTTTTTCTTCCATAATTCAATGTTTTAATAATTGATTATCTTTTTGAAATCCTTTCGTTCATTTATAAATACTGTTAATAAGAACAAAGCTACAAAAGCTGTCCCAACAAAATAATTTTCCCTGAAAAATTTAAAGGAAACAGCTGCAAATCCAATGGAAATAAGCAGGTACAAAAATAGTTTTTTAATGTTATACGGAACCGGGTAAAATTTTCTTCCAAAGTAATATGAAACCAGCATCATTGTGCCATATGCTGCGAGTGTTGTATAGGCCGAAGCCATAAAACCAATAACGGGAATGAGCCATAAATTGAGGACAATGGTAATAATGGCACCAATAATCGATATGTACATCCCCAATTTTGTCCTGTCGGTCAATTTATACCAAACCGAGAGATTGTGGTAAATCCCTAAAAATAAATTGGCAAGCAATACCACCGGGACAATTGAAATGGTCACCCAATAATCGGGATTTGGCACAATAAGCATTTTGAAAATATCCAAATAAACAACCATCACTATAAAGATAAGGCTGCCTAAGATTACAAAATAATTGAGGATATTGGCATAGGTTTGTTTCGCATTTTCCTTGTTTGCCTGGTTAAAAAAGAATGGTTCTGCACCCAAGCGAAAGGCCTGAACGAAAATAGTCATAAAAATAGCGAGTTTATAACAGGCTGCATAGGCACCCATAATTTCATCGGAAACCATTTCCTTTAACAGGATTTTATCCAGCATTTCATTGATCACAAAAGCAATCCCAGCGACCATCACCGGCCACCCATATTTCCACATTTGCTTAAAAATTTCGGTGCTGAATGCAATGCTGGTCCTGAAAAAGTACGGCAACAAGATCAGGAATGTCGCTCCGCTCGCGAGTAAATTGGCGAGAAAAATATACTGGACTTTGTCAGTTTCAGAATAGTTATTCAAAACAAAATCAGGAATTAATGAAGGATGTTTGGGTATAAGCCACAAAAAATAAAAATTCACTAGCACCACCAATACAATATTAAAGATCTTTACAGCAGCGAATTTCAGAGGTCGGTTTGATGCTCTTAAATAGGCGAATGGCACTACCACCAAAGTGTCCAGGGCCAAAATCCCCAAAAGCATATTGAAATAATCAGGGTTGAGATCCACAAGGTGGATCAGGTAATCCTGGAAAAGAAATACGGCTAAAAAGAAAATTACTGTAGTGACCGTCAGGCTGATAAATGCGGTGGAAAATACCAGGCTTTTCTTGTCTGAACGGCTAAAATACCTGAAAAAAGCGGTTTCCATTCCATAAGTCAGGATCACATTAAAAAATGCTGCCCAGACATAAAAAGTGGTGTTTACTGAATAGCCAACTGTCGAAAGCGCTGTTACATGCAAAGGCACAAGAATGAAATTCATGAGCCTGGGCAAAACCGTTGCGAAACCGTAAATGATCGTATCCTGAAAAAAACGTTTTAAGGTGCTCAAATGGGGGTTGGTTTAAAGCATAAATATCCTAATTTATTGGCTAAATAAACCAAAAACTCCATTATAATTTCCTGTTTTATTCTTTGGAACGTTCCAGGATTCCGGTAATCTTGAAATATTTTGTCCTGTTGTTTTGGGTAAAAACTATTACAGCTTCATCATTCTGTATTTCAAAAGGGACTTTTTCCGCTTTTTGAGGCATTTTATTAACGTATTCATCCTTAGGATCTGAACTCATCACCAAATCTTGTTTCCCTTTATAGAATTGAGCAAAATAAACACCTGCATTCTGCACTTCTTCTTGAAGTGTGCCCCTTAATCCAAGGAAATAAACACTGTCCAAAGCTACCCGATCGCTTTGAATAGTTACAACGGGAATATACAACTTGATTGAATCCTGGGTTGAAATGAAATATGCCTGCTGGAATTGCGCAGGAGGGCGTTCCTGAAGCTCCTTATTGCCGGCACAGTTTGAAAATATTGCGGTAATAAATACAGCGCTAAGTAAAAAGTAAATGTATTTCATGATAGGAAATTTAAAGTTAGGATATAAAACAAAATGCTTGCCAAATACAAAACCCTGTAGAATTTACAGGGTTTTGTATTTTAAAATCTTAAATTTTGGCTTCCATAACGCTCCGCCTAATTCTTCAAGGCTTCCGCCAATTTGAAAATTTGGCTCCGCCTAATTCTTCAAGGCTTCCGCGCCTCCAACAATTTCCAAAATCTCATTGGTAATTGCAGCCTGACGGGCTTTGTTGTATGATAATTTGAGCGAATCCCTCAAATCGATTGCATTATCGGTTGCTTTGTGCATTGCAGTCATTCGCGCACCGTGTTCAGATGCAAGTGAATCACTCATAGCTTTGAAAAGTTGCATTTTCAAGGATTTTGGGATTAATTCCCTCACAATTTCCTCTTTGGTTGGTTCAAAAATATAATCCAGGTTGCTATTTTCCTCTGTTTCAAATTGTTTGAGAGGCAAAAACTGTTCGGTAATTACAATTTGAGTTGCAGCATTTATGAATTGGTTATACATGATAATAATTTCATCATATTTCTCATCGAGGAAACCTTTCATTAAATTTTCAGCAATTTCAGCTACATTTGTATAATCTAACTGATCGTAAATGTGATTGTTATTTTCTTTAATAGTCAGATTTTTGCGCAAAACATCATTTGCCTTTTTCCCGAGGGTTAAAACTTCTACGTTTTTTTTGCTGTCTAATGAGTCTGCGAGTTCCCTGACACCTTTTACGATATTGGTGTTAAATGCGCCTGCCAACCCTCGATTTGAGGAGATAGCAACTATTAATACATTTTTAACTTCTCTCTGCTCAGCGTATTTACTTCCGCTATCCCCTTCAAGAGTTGCACTCAGGCCTTGAAGTAATTCTGTTAATTTTTCGGAATAAGGGCGCATAGCCGTAATAGCATCCTGAGCTTTGCTCAACTTGGAAGCCGACACCATTTTCATGGCGCTGGTGATTTGCATGGTTGACGAAACCGATGTAATCCTGCTGCGTAAATCTTTTAAGTTTGCCATGTATTAGTATTGAGATATTAGATTGAGTATTGATAAAAAAAAATCAATTTCCCCTTACTAAATATCTATTTAGCTTTATATTTTGCTGATATTTCTTTTGCGGTGGCCACCAAAACATCTGTCATTTCATCTGTCAATTTCCCAGCTTTAAGACCATCTAAAACATCCCTGTGTTTTACTTTAAGGTATTCCAGATAATCTTTTTCAAATTCTTTTACTTTTACTACCGGAACATCTCTTAATAGATTTTTTGTTCCAGCAAAAACAATGGCAATTTGTTCTTCAACAGGAAAAGGATCATTTTCCGCTTGTTTTAAAATTTCCACGTTACGCTTACCTCTTTCAATAATATTCATGGTAGCTGCATCCAAATCAGAACCAAACTTGGCGAAAGCCTCTAATTCGCGATATTGGGCCTGGGAAAGTTTAAGTGTACCGGCAACTTTTTTCATTGACTTGATCTGTGCATTCCCACCTACTCGAGATACAGAAATACCCACGTTAATGGCAGGACGTACTCCAGAGTTAAATAAATCTGAGGTTAGGAAAATCTGACCGTCTGTAATTGAAATTACGTTTGTAGGAATATAAGCGGCAACATCTCCCGCCTGGGTTTCAACAATTGGCAGTGCAGTTAACGAACCGCCACCTTTTACTAAATGTCTTATAGAATCCGGCAAATCGTTCATTTCACTGGCGATCTTGTCATTATTGATAATCTTGGCTGCACGTTCCAACAATCTGGAGTGAAGGTAAAATACATCCCCAGGATATGCCTCACGTCCCGGTGGACGACGCAATAACAAGGAAACTTCACGATATGCTACCGCTTGCTTGGATAAATCGTCATAAACGATAAGTGCAGGACGACCGGTATCCCTGAAATATTCCCCAATAGATGCACCAGCGAATGGAGCATAAACCTGCATTGGTGCAGGATCTGAAGCATTTGCAGCAACAATGGTAGTGTAAGCTAAAGCTCCTTTATCTTCCAATACTTTTGCGATTCCCGCAACAGTAGAGGCTTTTTGACCAATAGCAACATATATACAATATACCGGTTCTCCGGCATCATAAAATTCTTTTTGATTCAGGATTGTATCAATACAAACTGCAGTTTTACCAGTCTGACGGTCACCAATTACCAATTCCCTCTGACCTCTTCCCACTGGAACCATAGCATCTATAGCTTTAATTCCGGTTTGCAAGGGTTCGGTTACAGGCTGGCGGTAAATTACCCCGGGTGCTTTACGGTCCAGTGGCATCTCAAAAGTCTCTCCTTCAATTGGTCCTTTACCATCAATAGGAGTTCCTAAGGTATCTATTACCCTTCCGGAAATTCCTTCCCCCACATTTATAGAAGCAATACGTTGTGTTCTTTTAACAACAGATCCTTCCTTAATTTCCTTGGTTGGTCCTAATAGAACTACCCCAACATTGTCTTCCTCAAGGTTTAGAACGATTCCTTCCAAACCACCTTCAAATTCAACTAGTTCCCCATATTGGGCGTTTCCTAATCCATAAATACGTGCAATACCATCTCCCACGGTAAGCACTGTACCCACTTCATCTAATGAAGCTTTCGCTTCAAAACCTGAAAGTTGTTTTTTTAAAATTGCTGAAACTTCAGCAGGATTTACTTCGGCCATAATTATTTAGAATAAAATTGGCACGCATTCGGCGCGCCTGTTTTAATTAAATTTTTGAAATGAATGTGTTGTTTTTAAATTTTCTTCCCAAATTACTGAGATTCGCAGCAATACTTGCATTATATTGAATGTCATTAATCCTTAAGATAAAACCTCCAATTATTTTTGAATCTATTTTATTTATGATTTTTGCGCCATTCCCGGTAAGGTCCTTGATTTTATTGAGGATCATGGTTTCAAGTTGGGCGTTGAGAGGAATTGCCGTGGTTACCGTAGCAACCTGAATATGGTTCATCTCATTATATAAAAACGTATATTTTTGAGCTACCCATTTTAAGAGAGCGATCCTGTTATTTTCTAAAAGCACATCAAAAGCTCCTAAGGTAACAGCATGCACATCTTTGAATATTTCAAGCAAGATATTTTTCATATGCTCCGCCTTGATCACCGGGTTGGAAAGAACATCCTGAAGTTCATCACTTGCTACGATAGTTTTAGAAATGGTTTCCATGTCGTTGTTCACCAATTCTGAGATGTTTTGATCCTTTGCCAAGTCTAATATTGCTTTCGCATAGCGTTGTGCCGCCCTGGTTCCTTTCATAGTGTTATTTTAAAGTAACATCTTCCAACATCTCTTCAACCAACTTGTATTGTTGTTCTGAGTTGGATAATTCCTTGCGAATCACCTTTTCAGCAATCTGAATAGACAATTCGGCAACCTGGTTCTTGATATCGGCTAAAGCTGCGTTCTTTTCGTTTTGTATGGTAACCTGAGCCTGAGTGACAATTTTATCTGCTTTTTCCTGGGCTTCTGAAGAAGCTTCTGTAACAATCTTCTCTTTCAGCTCCCTGGCTTCCTTGAGCATGGCATCTCTTTGCAAACGCGCTTCTTGCAATAACTTTTCGTTATCGGCATTGAGATTTTGCATTTCCTTTCTTGCCTTTTCGGCAGAATCCAATGCATCTTTTATACCTTCTTCACGACTGTTCAAAGAGTCTAAAATGGGTTTCCAGGCGAATTTTTTCAGTAAAAAAATTAAGACAATAAGAATTGCCATCTGCCAGAAAAATAACCCAAAAGAAAAATCATTTATTAACTTATCCATAAACTGATGTTATTAACCTTAGGTACAATGGGTACAAATTTGAATTTTAAAAAAAACCTTGTAACCAACCGTTACAAGGTTTTAGTTTGTTTAATTACACTGCGAACAATGCAGCAAAAGCAATTCCTTCCAACAAAGCGGCAATAATAATCATCGCTGTTTGAATTTTTCCGGTTGCTTCAGGTTGACGCGCAATCGCATCCATTGCTGAACCACCGATCTTACCAAGACCAATACCTGCTCCAATCACAATTAAACCTGCTCCTACCATTACTGGGATTTCCATAACTATCTATTTAAAATTAAACTTAAAAACTCTTCTCTAAACAACTAAATTACCGGTATATCCTCACCGTGATCTTTTGGGTGATCTTCATGCTCTTCAACCGCCATTCCAATATACAATGCACTTAGCAAGGTGAAAATATAGGCTTGCAGAAATGCAACCAATAATTCAATTACCGATATAAATAATGTGAAACCAAAGAATGCGGGACTGGCTATCCAGTTTTGAAATATAAAAATCAAGCCCAACAAGCTCATTACAACTACGTGTCCCGCCATCATATTCGCAAATAAACGAATCATTAATGCAAAGGGTTTTGTGAACATTCCCAACACCTCAATTGGCATCAAAATAACCTTCATTATCACCGGTACTCCAGGCATCCAGAAAATATGCTTCCAATAATCCTTATTCCCGCTAAATTGTACGATAATAAATGTGATCAATGCCAGTCCGAATGTGACGGCTATATTTCCTGTAACATTAATTCCAAAAGGGGTTAAACCAAACAGATTTAAAATAAGGATAAAGAAAAACACCGTGAGCAAAAAGCTCATGTATTTTTTATATTTAGGTCCAATATTGGGTTTTGCAATTTCGTCACGCACATATACAACCAAAGGTTCCAATACCCGGCTAAAACCTTTCGGAACACTCCTTTTTTGATAATTTTTGGCTAATGACCAAAACATAAGGAACATCAATAAGGCAACAACGATCATTCCTGTCACGTTCTTGGTAATAGAGAAATCCAAAGGTCTTTCATTTATGGGGAACTCACTTTCTCCATATTCAATGATGCCATCAGGTCCTGTTTTGTATATTTTGTTGTGATAAAGTTTGTAGTAATTCCCATTGAGTTCGACAAGTTCCTCGCCGTGATGAAATTTTGAAGCTGAAAATACTTTTAGGCCTCCGTCCCAAATGATCACGGGAAGAGGGATTCCGTAATGTTCACCTTTTTCTCCATCAGAAAAGAAGGTAAAATAATGAGAATCTTTAAGGTGATGATCTACAAATTCCTTCACCCCGGTTTTAGTATCTATTTTCCCTGTAGTTTCTTCTTGAGCCTCCTTAGCATTCAGATTTAAGGAAACCAAGACAAAAAGGCTGGTCAATAAAATTTTAAAAATGTTTTCCTTTCGCATTCTCGGATATAGTTTCGATCTATAAAATTGGGTGCAAATGTAAACAATTAAATAAAAATATATTCTATAAAAACATTAATAAGTTGATATGGTGTAAAATCCTTGTAATTAATTGTTGTTCTTGAAGTTGGCATTGTTTAAAACCCGAATCAAATAAAAAATCTCAATCCCAACACATACAAAGTAAGGCACAAAAAAGTGCAAAAACACAGATTTATTTATTTCCAAATTGAGGATCTTTATGCCCAAAAAGAACAGGCCTAATTTTAAAATTCCCGCTGCCAAAAAGATATAACCAAATTGGTGAATGAGTTTGTTCTTAAAAAAAACAAAGCTCATAAGAAGTATATAAGTGAAAATAAAATTGAATTTATAACTGAAGTTTATCAATTCCCTTGATTCTGTATAATAGGATGAAAATCCTTTTGTGTGAATCAGGTAAGTTATGAGAAGGATCAATATGAAAACAAAAGAGAGCCTGGCTGCTTTATAAACCATTAAAATTTTAAATTATTTATTGAGGTTCTTTAATTGCTTGAGTACGATATAAAGCGAGGCAAATACCCCAAACAATACCAGTCCTATTGTGAACCAGTTTTTATTTGAGGGAAAACGTTCATCCAATTTTTTACCTATCCAGGCGCAAACAAAAATAGTTGCCCCCATCTGGAAACCAATTCCCGATAATACCGCCCAGTTTCTAAGCCGATTTTTCTTCTCGTTTTTCATTTTCACCTTCCTTTTTTAAGGATTTTACAGCTCCCTTCATCTCACAGGAAGCATTAAAAGCTGCTCCGGGTTCTATTGCCAGTTTACCTGCAATTACTTCTCCTTCAATAACGGCTGTAGCCCTTAGGGTCAAGGTTTCCTCTACGGTTAATTTTCCGGAAAATTTTCCTTCAAAATCGGCATTCTGACAATTTAAACTGCCATTTATGAAGCCACCTTTACTTATCACGACTTTACCTGCGGTTTTTAATGTTCCTTTCAGGGTTCCTTCTATCCTAAACCCGCCTTTGGCCTGAATATCGCCGGTGATAATGGTGCCGGCAGAAATCCTATTTTGCTCTTTGCTGAATTCTGATGTAGGTTTTGATTTATCTTTATTTGAAAACATAAATTTGGGGGTATGTTATTAATTATTTTTAAATTCTATATAATTGTCTAAATTTTTATGAAGCTGAACCACTCTATAGTTCCCCGAGGAAATAATAATGGGTACTTCCTTCACTTTATATTTCGTATTGATCTTCAATAGTTCGGCAAATCCCTCTGCCCTGTTTAAATCTGCCATTCCGTGTACCATAACAAATAAATTTGAGCTGTTGTAAACATCTATGGAAGTTGAAAGATTTTCATATCCCAGATCTAAAATCACCTCATCCAGTTTATCCTTCAATATCCCTGCCTGATCCTTTTCTTCATTCTTAAAACTGTAAAGCAATTTGATGTTTGACTGATTTAATTCAGGCTCAAACTGATCGTTTTCTAATTTCGGGAGGGAAGTATTGTATAATTCCTGTGCTTTTTTTCCGGCATCAGTTTGCGGATAATTCAAAGCTACATAATTAAGAGCATCCTTATAAGCAAGCACCCCGTATAAACGTCCTATAGCCAAAGCCTTTAACAACTCGATTTTCGGCAATAGATCATCTCCTTTAAATTTCTCCCCGTAAGCCGTACTTAAGGCAATTACCTGCTGATATTCTCCCTGTTCATATAATTTATATAACTCTTCATATTTATTTTGGGCCTGATCTTCCAGTTCTATTGCCAATCCCGGGTTTCTAATTGCAGCGGCATATCTGGATTCCGGATAATTTGTCAGGACAGTTTGTTTGTATTTTTCTGCTTCGGAATAGGCTCCTTCAGCCTGGCTAATTTGATATAAATAATAATTGGCCGGGGCTACATACCTCTCTTCAGAAGTAAATTCCAATAATGATCTCAGTTTTTCTGAAGCCAACTTATTTTCTCCGAATTTTTCTTTATAAATTAGACCTAACCTGTAATAAGCATCGTTGCGCTGATTAGCCAAACTATCAATTAATGCCGGTTCTCCGGGGATTTGATCTAAATAGGTTTGAGCATCAAATTTTGGATCATTTTCTATAAGAAGGACTGAAATTTCATCCAGTCCATTTGCACCTGTAGCTGCAATACCGCCGGAATTAAATCGCCAATTATCCTTCAATTCCCGGGGACCCCAGGTTCTCAGAAAATCCTGCATCCCTTTGGCAATCCTTACCGGATTGTAAAAATAGAATACGTTTCCGGTAACAGGGTCTCCAATGGCCGGCGGAAGTCCTGGACCGCGGGGTAAAAACTCTTTTTGTTCTGCCTCGGCAACTTTTCCCTGTTTAGCCTGAACAATGGCATCCTCTTTTAAACCTTCGGTGAAATTTGTAAAATAACTTAAGCGTTCCTCGGTGTCCATTTCAACCAATCTCAGGATACTGTCATTTCTTTCCGCTATTTCTTCATATAAGATCACATCTTTAAGATTTTCCTTTTTTCGACTTATAAAGAAGTGATCCCGGGTATTGACAGGAATTTTTGTGAGGGTACTATCGTAATATGCACTTGCCATCCTGTATTGAGCCTTGTTGAAATTCATGTTCCCCAAGGTTTCATAATTAACCGATTGGAGAAAGTTGTCTTTGGATGGAGATTTAAGCGATTTGTTGTAATATACGGTAGCCTGATCAGTAGAATCAAGATGATTATAATACTCGGCGATCTGAAAATATATTTTATCCAGAAAAGGCTTGTTTTCGCGATTTTCCTCCAAATCCTGAAGCAGTTGCAATAATTCTGAAGAATTCTGTTCAGAAAAATTAAAATTTCTTGCCTTTTCCAAATGAGCATTGATTAAATACTCCCGGGGCATTTTTCGGTTCAATTCTATAACCTTGTCAAAAGCCAGGTTAGCGCTGTCCCGCATTTTTAATTGATTGTACAACTGCCCTTCCATATAATGATAGCGGCCTTTTTCATCGGCCTTTTTTGTATAGCGCGCGGCGATTTTTATTGGCGCCACGGCACTATCCGGCACATTGGTATTTATATAAGCTTGAGCCAGCATGGCATTTGCATCGGCACGATCCTGATCGTTGAGGGTTTCCGCTTCAAGTATTCTTTTGAGATTTTTAATGGCCAGTTTACTATTCTCTAACCTGATGTTTGTTTTTTCTCTCCAGATCTGCGCGTGGTTAATGGTATTACTGGCTGGATATTTATGAAGAATATAATTAAAAGCTTCCAGAGCTGGAATAAACCGCTGGTCATAATACCTGGCCTTTCCAAGAAGTAAGTAGGCTTCGTCTATTTGCGGATTTTTCTCTCTTCCATTAATCAACATTGAATGACGCTGAATGGCTTTGGTGGCCTTCTCCTCAGCAATTTTGAAAGATTCATTCCTTGCAGTTCCCGGAAGCATAATTTCTTCTGAAACCTGCATTCTCTCCACTGGTAAGATCTCCCAGAAATTTTCTCTATAAGTTTCCGCTATTTGCTCTTTGCCCATGGTAAGGGCAAGATCTCCATTGTAAAGAGTGTTAAATTCTGTGGTAACGGCATGCCAATTCCTGTTGATGAATTTGTCTTTTTTTCTGGAACATCCGGATACAAAAATCATCAAAACAAGGCATATAATGCCGAAGGAAACTTTATTCAAAATCAATACGTTTTTGATACAATAAATAACTGTTTCGATTAGGTTTTAGTATGCTAAAATACATTTCTTTTTGCAATTGGGGATATCTCATCCTTCTTCATTATGAAAACCTCTTATCCTCTTTAAAATGTTCTCCGGAAAAATAGGTTTCCAGTTCCTGTAAGGTTTCTTCTGAGGTAATTATATCCTTTACCAAAACTCCTCTATCCATAACGACTATTCGCTCACAAACCCCGGTGATGTGAATTAAGTCATGACTGGAAATCAAAAAGGTAGTGTCTCCATTTGCCGTTAATTCTTTGATGATCTTTTTAAATCTGATTTGTGTTGTAGGATCCAAGTTGGCAAAGGGCTCATCCAGTATGACCAGCTTTGGGTTTCCTATAAGGGCCGCTACAATACCTACTTTTTTTTGATTTCCTTTGGAGAGGTCGCGTAAATATTTTCGTTTTCCCAAAATTTCATCGTGGAAAAAATCCCCGAAATTTTCTAAAAATGCATTGACATCAGCTTTATTTTGATTTCTTAATTCCCCAATAAAATAAAAATATTCCTCGGGCCTTAGATAGCCAATTAAAAAGCTTTCGTCTATAAAGGAGGAAGTAAATGGTTTCCAGGATTCGCTTTGGCCGACGGTAATTTCATTGTTAAAAATGCAGCCAGTTGTTGGCTGGATCAAATCCAGCAAAAGGCTGAAAAAAGTTGTTTTTCCTGCACCATTGTTGCCCACAAGCCCAAATATCTGGCCTGTAGGAATGTTAAGCTGATCTATGTTTAGTACCGTTATGCCGTTATATACTTTTGTGAGGTTTGTTGCAGTGATCATTTCTTAATTTTTATACTTATAAATTTTTATAACCAATGGTCTTTATTTTAGCTTATTCCCATAGAAGGGTTTCTAAAATTATTAACTGTCTTTTTGTTTAAATCCTTCGATCATTGCATATTTTTTTCGTTTATAAACTTGGGCTATAAAATCTATTGCCCGTTTTCGCATAAGCGATCCTATTAAGCCTAAAGCAAACAAAAAAAGCATTCCGCCTTCAAAGGAACTAAGCTTATAAAAAATCCAAAACAAGAAAACCGGAATTACCATAAGTGGAATTCCCACCAACCATTGGGCTGCCCCTGTTCCCTGATAGTTCATAAACGGACTTTTATCAAGATCTATGCGTTTTTTATTAAAAGATCCCACATATAAAAGTAAGGGGATATTGATCCCAATATTGTAAACCGCGCAAACGAGATTCAAAGCAAAAATTCTCCAACCAAAATATACATAAGGAGTCGTTAAAATGGCTAAAACCACAACGCTAAAGGTAATTAGGCCTGACTTTGCATTTAAATATTTTTCCATAGGAATATTTTGCGCCATAATTAATGGGTAATAGCTGGCATCCCAGGCAGGAACAAACTGTCCAAAATTCATCATAAAAATTCCTGTCATAAAAATTCCCACAAATACTAAAAAGCCCGGCATATCCAGATAAGTATCGTTTGTATAAAATATCAACCCGTAGCCAAGTAAAAGCAATGACATATAAATGGCAGTTTTAGGTCTTTTATTTCGCCAAATCAACTTTAAATCCAATTGTAAATACGGGGCAAGTTCGCCAAAACGTCTGGTCCATAAAAAATCCTTTGTGTCTGCGCTTTTTCCGTTTTCATTAAAAGTGGCGTCCAAATAAAATTTGTTCTCCAAATCCTTCCGATTCCATTTATATAGGAACAAAAACGATAATACCGGGATTATTGCTAAAAATGGGTAAGCAATAATTTCGTTTAAACCTTTCCCAAACCAATAACTAATTTCAAAAACTTTAAAATATTCCAGTAATGCCAAAATTGCAATGATCAACACAACTGGGAACAAAGCTTTTAAATTATCGGTAAACCTTTTTTTGATGATGAAATTGGCAAAGTTTACGGATAGGGTCAAACCAATCATTGCTATCATCCATGCCAAAATGGAGCTTACTGGAAATTCGTTTTTATAAATATTTAAAATTCCGAAAGGAACAATTATGAGCAGGGGAAGAAAGTTGAAAAAAGAATACAGGGATTTTATGAGCACAAAATTAACCACTTTCCTCCTCAGGATAGGGAGAATTAAAAGAGGTTTTATATCCAGAACAGGCAAGGTTTGGAGAAAAAATCGATAGGAAAATTCAACAAACAGCCATAACAGCAAAAATCTGTTGACAATATAAATGGGTTCTTCTCCTGGAAAATATTCTTGAATAAATGGGTATAGTCCTATCCCAATCAATAAAAAGGTAAGGGTAAAATAAAGCCCCAGAAATACCATTAGAATTTTTAAGCCAATGCTCTTTCCTGCACTGGCCGATCTGATAAAAGCTTTCCATTCCAGCGAGATTAAACGCTTAAACATTTTTGTGTTTTTTATACAAGAGTTGAAATTTACTGAATTGTTTCAATTTAAAAACTACAGTCTTTGTATTTTTGCATTCAAATATTAAGACATGAATGCATTTTATGCTCTAAAGATAAAAGAAATTATACGCGAAACCCTACAAGCGGTGAGTTTATCTTTTGAAATTCCCTTGGAATTGCAGGATAAATTCTCCTATAAAGCTGGGCAATATACTACTTTAAGAATCCCGTTTGAGGGAAAAGAGATCAGACGGGCATATTCTCTATCCTCGGCACCCAATAGCGGCGAATTTAAGGTAACGGTTAAAGAAGTTCCCAATGGAAAGTTTTCGGCCTTGGCAAACAACAAATTAAAAGCAGGTGATCTACTTGAAGCACATCCTCCGGAAGGCAAATTTATTTTTGAACCCCAAGCAATTCCACAAAACTATGCCGCATTTGCAGTAGGAAGTGGTATCACTCCGGTAATGTCCATCATAAAATCCGTATTATATCAGGAACCGGAAAGCAAATTTGTACTTGTTTACGGAAACAGATCACTTGACGATACCATATTTTATAAAGAGTTATTGGAGCTTCAGGTAAAATATCCTGACAGGCTTTTTATCGAATTTATTTATAGCCGCACCCGTGAAGAGAATTCTCAATTTGGAAGGATTGAAAAAAGCACAGTAAATTATATGCTTGAAAATAAATTCAATGACATCGAATTTAAATCCTTTTATTTATGCGGCCCGGAAGAAATGATTCAGAATGTTACCGGCATCCTTAAAGAAAAAGGGATCCGGGAAGAAAATATTTTATTTGAATTGTTTACTGTGAAAGATAACGAGGCAATTGACATAAATGTTGAAGGAGAAACAAAGCTGACCATCGTGGTAGATGATGAAGAGAGGGTTTTTTCAATGGACAAAAAGAAAACCGTACTGGAAGTAGCTTTAGACCACGATTTAGACGTTCCTTATTCCTGCCAAGGCGGAATATGCAGCAGTTGCATAGCCAGAATAAAAGAAGGCAAGGCTGAAATGCGTAAAAATCAAATTTTAACCGATGACGAAATTGCAGAAGGTTTAATTTTAACCTGTCAGGCACAACCTACAACACCTACCTTAATTGTGGATTATGACGATGTGTAAATCTTCGATATTTTTTCCACCACCTTTTCGGGTGGAATACTTCTCATAACATCTTCATAGCCTTCAGGAACCAAATTTCCATAAACGGAAGTTGGGATTTTTGGGAATTTTTGAAGATTGGGTAAAATGCAATTTTCCATGGGCTGATCGAAAGCCTTAAAACCTGCATAAGGATGAGTTACTCCCCAAAGTGTGATTACCGGAATTCCGTACATTGCAGCCAAATGCGCATTCCCGCTGTCCATAGACAACATTACGTCTAAGTTGGAGATAAGCGCAAGTTCCTCCTCAAACTTCAGCTTTCCTGCAATGGAAATAACATTCTCGTATTTTGAAGCTAATTCTTCCAGCTTTTTGGTTTCAGATTTTCCACCGCCAAAAAGAAAAATTTTCTGTTTCCCGCTTTGATTCAGTTTATCGAGGACTTCCTCCATCAAATCCAGCGGATAAACCTTGGAATCATGCTGAGCAAAAGGAGCTACTCCTACCCATTTCAAGGAATTTGTTCCGGAAATTGCCCTGATTTTTTGAGAAAGTAATTGTTTGAGAGGATATTGGTGGTTTTTTAAATCTATTGGGTAACCCAGCTCTGCAAAAACATCGGCATAACGTTGGTGGGTTGATTTGAGTTGCTCAAAAACCTTGTTTTTTTCTGAAATGAGCAATTTTTTTTCAGCTCTTCCTTTATCAATTTGATTAACGGGGATCTTATAAAAATAAAAAACAAACTTCAACACCTTGCTTCGCAATACGTTGTGAAGGTCGGCAACCGCATTTATTCCTAGATTCCGCAATTCTTTTGCGAGCCTGTACAATCCAAAAATCCCGCTGTGCAAGCCTTTAATATCAGCTTCAAAAACCTCTACATTTTGAATGCCCTTCAAAAGAGGAGCAAAAAAAGCACGGGTAAGTACAGTTATTTTAAGATTTGGATATGTAGCAGTAACCACCCGTAAAACAGGCACCATCATAGCTACATCTCCCAATGCCGATAGCCGGATAACCAGAATATGTGCAGCCCTTTCTGCCTTTGGGATCTCCTCCGGAGAGGCGGAGAAATTTTCGGTTTTAGAGGGTTGGACCGCCATTAGTATTATTTATTTCTCAAAACCGGATTCAATTCTTCATCGTTGTACATCTTCATTTGTTTGTACACCTTCATGAATTTATCGCCGTTTTCAATATCTTTCAGTAATTGATCGATCGCCCCGGAAAGATCTACGCGCTGTTCAAGCAATACATCCAGTTTTGATTGACATTTAATCCGGTGTTCCTGCGAGGCATCACTCCTGTTTGCCTCTTCATCCATATGGTAAATTTTGAGCGCCAATATGGAAAGTCTGTCCAGTGCCCAGGCCGGACTTTCGGAATTGATGGTAGCATTTGTTTTTGCCTTTACATCTTTAAATTTCTCAAGAAAATAACTGTCAATAAATTCTACCATATCAGTTCTATCCTGGTTGGAAGCATCAATTTGCCTTTTGAGCTTTATAGCCGAAACCGGATCGATATTTGGATCTCTTATAATATCTTCATAATGCCATTGAACCGTGTCTATCCAGCATTTCCGGTATAACAAATGCTCAATAAGATCTGAAGTTTTATCGTACGGGTTTTCAAAAGGCTGATCCACCGTATTAACTTCGTGGTATTTTTTAATTACGTCCTGAAAAATTTTGTTTGCTTTATCTGAAATCATGCTTATTGGTTTTTTTCTAATATGTGTAAAAATTCTGTTGTTGCAGATGCTGTATGATTGCGGTTTTCGGATTTATCGGCTTTAAATCGCTGATAGTCTTTTGTCACCAGATCATATTTCCCAAACTGCTGCATAATTTGTTTTATTTCAACTGCTGGCATCAATCCTTCGTTGTTATAGCTCAAAAAAACGTATTTAAAATTCGCGTTTTTCAGCAACATTTCAAAGGAAGTTTTAACTTCTCCGGTCTTACAGTAAGACGAGCGATAATACTCCCTCAATCCCGTTTTTCCGTTAGGCACAAAGGTATCATATTTTGCGATGGTATTCAGCAAATGGTAATTGGCGCCATATTGCCGTGAGTTGTAAGGCGGATCCAAATACAGGATATCTCCTTCTATTTCTTTAATTAGTTGGTTTGCGTCCTTTTGAAAAACCTGATGCGGATTTTCTGTAACTTCAAAAACAGCAGCCGAAATACGTATTTTTTTTGCTGCGGAAGCTTTTATCTTCTTCAAATATGCTCCATAAACCGATGCTGTATTCGCCACTTTATCTGCACTTTCTATCAGTGATGCCAGCAGGAAGTAATACAGATCATTATCAATTTCTCCTGAATTTTTCCAGGTTTCGATCTGAATTCTCGCTGCATCGATCTTTTGTCCGTTTTCTGTTGAAAAATAGAGCCGGCCTGCTCTTCCTCCTTCTGAATAATTTTCAAAGACAAAACCTTTCTGGCCTTTTAAATTGTTAAGCTTATTTAAATAAATTTCGAAATCCTGTGATTGATGGTTTCCAATATAGTTTTGGAGCAGGACATAACTGTAAAATTCCACATCGTTGGCGATCACCGTTTTTACCGAAGTTTTAAAACTCCTGCCCACGATGCCCGTGCCGGCAAAGAGATCGCAGAATACTTTATCGCTCAAATTCTCTGAAACCACCGCTTCCACATTGGATTTTATAAAATTGGCTAGTTTGTTTTTAGAACCTATATAATTCATTTAATTGCCCAGATAATATCAGAAAATGTGGTTTTTCCCGGATGAAATTCAAACCTTTTTAATTGTGAAGTTTCAAAAGTAGTAACATATTTTTCAATGATCAGCTTTAACCAGGAAATTTCGGCCTTTAATTTCCAATGTTGGCCATTTTTAGCATAAACCACAAGAAACAATCTGTTGTCAAGGTGTTGCCGTTGTTGTGTACTTTGATTTTTATATAACCAGGCGATCAGTTTTTTCGGATCTTTTTGCGCAAATTCCAGATTCTGGCCAAACCCGGTTGGAAAAACACTGGTTTTATGGTCAAAATCAATTCCGAAGAAATTAAAATCGACAAGACGGTTTTTTGAATTAATGTTTGCTTCAATTCCTTCAATCTCAGTAAAAATCTGCTCCAATGCCATCGCGCTCCAAAAGTTGAACCATCGGTTACTGCTGTAATTAAAAAAATCATTTTTATCGAGATCACTTTTTTCGGAAGCCTCAGAAATTTTCAATTTCAAAGTTTCATATTCTTTAATTTCATAGATGAAATTCGATTTCTTATCCCAAACATTATTTTGTTTCCTGCCCCATTCGTAAGGGCTGTTCAGACGCTTTTTTAATTCTTCCTCAATACTGTTTAATTCAAATTTTTTCATCCTGAATAAAATTATATCTGCTTATAATTTAAGCTTTTATTTATGATCTTCAGAATTAATATTTGAAGGGAATTATTCGTGAACCTGCCTGCCGACAAAGGAAGGTTTACGGCTGATTTTTAAATATGACACTTTTTAAAATTAGAAAGACATAATGTTCCCTAACTCAATAGCTCAATTTCTTACTTTCAAAAGAAAATGGGGATCAAAATTGGCATTAAAACAAGACCGATCAAAAGAATTTCCTTAAAAATCCGTTCTTCTTTACTTTCAAAATAATTGGAAATGATTATAGATAAGGGCACAAAAAAGAAGAGCAATTCACTCCCGTTTTTTACAGGAGAAAAAACGCTCACCCCAACGGAAACTATTAAAGTGAGAAAAACTAAAAAGTAAGTTGGCCGCGAATTGATATTGGCTTTTTTAAATAATTTGATATAATAGAAAAGTGTCCATAAAGCCAATGCTAAAATTATGCTTAAAGGGATCAATAATTTTAGATTTTGATAATGCTCAAACTTGAAACTGCTTTCCTGATACCAGGCCGAAAAAGTGTAAAACTGGTCGTTAACAATAAGGTGAAAGCCTGTGACAAGGGAAAAAACAGCAAAAAAAGCAATTATGGGGATTAACCAGTTTTTAAAATAATTGGCTGCCTGCAACAAAATTCCAATGTAAACAATTATTAAAAACAAAAAGGTCCAAAAATAAAAGAGGGAAGCAATACATACCCAAAATGTTGCATCAAAAATCTTTTTAGAAATGTCCTTTTGTGTTTTCAGACTTATTATCCTTCTCAGAGCAAGTAAAACACAAAGGTTGGCAACTATGATTTGATTATCTTTTAGAATAGCCAAAAATGAAATTGAAAACACTGCAAAGATTATAATTTTATAGGCACTGCGAAGGGTGAGATCGTTCTTTTTTGCAATGAAGTCCAGTACTACCACACTAAGCAAAAAGGCTAAGAGCACACCAATTTTTTTCGCAAGAAGTGAAAAACTAAAGGAAGAGAACACCTCATGAAAATTGGCTATTATAAAAAATACCGTCATAAATAAAATGACAGCAATAAAATTAATAGGTTTTGATTTGCTAAAAAAGCTTGTTAGCATTATTGTTTTTTATATTTTTGTGACTTAATACAACAAAGTTATACAATGAAAGAACTATTTGAAGGTATTGCCTGGCTTTTTGAAGAGATTTTGTTTATTCCTTTTAATGCGCTCAGGGAACTGCAATTAACTTCTTGGTTTGCGGCCAATATTATGAATTGGGCTTTTCTTGTTGTTGGCTTTTTAGCCTTTTTATATTGGATGATGCAACTTAAAAAATACAATGATAATAACGAAGAAGACCGCGATTCAACTGCACATTCGTTCTTAGGATAGATCAAATCCTAAATCCTTTCTATAATACATCTTATCAAAATGCAGCTTTTCTATATTTTGATAAGATTTTTTTAGTGCCTCTTTGTAATCTTTTCCCATAGATGTAACCGCAATTACCCGCCCCCCATTAGTTATAATTTTCCCATATTTTTCGGCCGTTCCGGCGTGAAAAATTATGGATCCATCTATGGCATCGATCCCGGTTATTTCCTTTCCTTTCTCGTAATCTTCGGGATAACCTCCGGATGTCAACATCACAGTAACCGCACTTTGTTCATCAATTTCCAGAGTGGCTTTGTTCAATTTTTGCTGTGATACTTTTACTAGCAGTTCCACCAAATCAGATTTTATCCTGGGTAAAACAACTTCAGTTTCGGGATCACCCATCCTTACGTTGTATTCAATAACATAGGGTTCATTTCCTACTCTTATAATTCCTATAAAAACAAAACCTTTGTAGTCAATATCTTCCTCTTGCAAACCTTTAATTGTTGGCTTTACAATGCGTTCCTCAATTTTGTCCAGCAGTTCCTTATCAGCGAAGGGCACGGGTGAAATGGCGCCCATCCCACCGGTATTAAGGCCGGTGTTTCCTTCGCCAATTCGTTTATAGTCTTTGGCTGTTGGAAGAATCTTATAGTTTTTCCCATCGGTTAACACAAAAACACTCAACTCAATTCCGTCTAAAAATTCTTCTATAACTACTTTTCTCCCGGCATCTCCAAATTTTTTATCCAGCAACATATGCCCGAGTTCTTCCTGGGCTTCGGTTAAGTCATCAATAATCAAAACACCTTTACCACCGGCCAGGCCATCTGCTTTTAGAACATAGGGAGGTTTCAGGGTTTCCAAAAAAGCCTTCCCGGCGTTTAAACTTTTTGCTGTAAAACATTCATAAGCTGCAGTTGGAATTTTGTGCAGATACATAAATTCCTTGGCGCGCTCTTTACTTCCTTCCAACAAAGCGCCGCGTTTAGAAGGACCTATTAAAGCGACCTCTTTAAGCTGTTGGTCTTGGGTGAAGAAATCGTAAATTCCCAGAACAAGAGGATCCTCAGGACCCACTATCACCATATTTATATTTCCTTTTAATACAAAAGCCTTGATCGCTTCAAAATCAGTTACCTTTAAATCGATGTTTTCGGCTATTTGAGCGGTTCCTGCATTTCCGGGTGCTACATAAAGTTTTTGGCAATGTTTACTCTCTAAAATTTTGTAAGCAAAAGCGTGTTCACGCCCACCAGCACCCAATATTAAAATATTCATATAGAAGTTATTTAATGTTCTTGTGCCAAAAATAATTGTTTGTAAATTGTAGCACTAATATTTTCTTATAAAATAAAACTACTTTAATTTTTGAACTGGTTTAAAATCTCCCTGCAGCTTAACAAATACCCTATTAACCGGGCGCAAAAGCTATTGCGAAAAATACAGAATATTCCAGAGGGCGATTACAAAAATTATCTTGAAAATCAAAAAAATGCAATAGTTCAGTTTCATTTGACCCATAATTCATATTACAGGGAATTTTTTGGCAACAAGTATTTCACAAATTGGGAGGAAGTTCCAGTCATGCAAAAATCTGACTTGCAGCGTCCCTTGAAGGAACGATTAAGCGACGGATACAGTAAAAGAAAGATCTATGTTGGAAAAACATCCGGTTCCAGCGGTCATCCGTTTATATTTGCCAAAGACCGTTTTTGCCATGCCCTGACCTGGGCGGAGTTTATAGATCGTTATAATTGGGTAGGGATTAACCTCAACAAGTCACTTCAAGCACGTTTTTATGGAATTCCACTGGATTTTTACGGCAATCTGGTTGAGCGATTCAAGGACAGGATCAGTCTGAGGCGAAGATTTAATGTTTTCGATCTAAGCGATCAAAAGTTGGAAGGGTTTTTAGACCGTTTTAAAAAATCCAATTTTGATTACATCAACGGATATACCAGTTCAATAGTGCTTTTTGCAAAATATTTGGAAAAACGCCAACTTGTTTTAACAGATGTTTGCCCGAATTTAAAAGTTTGTATCGTCACTTCCGAAAAACTTTTTGAAAACGACAAAAATCTCATTGAAACAGTGTTTGGAGTTCCGGTAATTAACGAGTACGGAGCAAGTGAGGTTGGATTGATAGCCTTTGAAAAGTCAAGTGAGGAATGGCGGGTAAACTCTGAAGGGTTGTTTATTGAAATTTTGGATGAAAATAATGTGATCCTGCCTTATGGTGAAGAAGGACGCATTGTTGTTACTTCCCTCTACAACAAAGCGCATCCTATGATTCGTTACGAAATTGGGGATACAGGAGCACTTTCAAAAAACAGCACTTTTAAAAGACCTGTTTTGAAGAAATTAACCGGAAGAACCAATGATGTGGCAATACTTGCCAATGGAAAGGTGGTTCCGGGGCTTACCTTTTATTATGTGACCAAATCTATAATTGAAGATGCAGGAAGTATCAAAGAATTTGTAATTATTCAAACCCATATAGATCGGTTTAAAATTGAATATGTGAGCGACCACGAATTTTCCGCAGTACAGGTCCATAAAATTTTAAGTGCTATAAAAATATTTGTAGGGAAAAACCTCATAGTAGATATCGAGCGAAAACCAGTATTAATAAGAAACAAAAGCGGAAAATTAAAACAATTCACTTCACTGGTTTAAGGTTTTAATCTGTCTGTTTTTAACCATAAAATGTTCCCATAAAAACCGTGACATATATTTACAACTTTTCAGAAAACTATAACCTAATACCCGATTATAGATTTGAAAGTTATATTTTAAAAGGGCGGTTTTATTGTTGGAAATTGAATTCTTTCGAAGCCTGTAGTTCGCAAGATGTTGTTGAATTCCGAGAGCCGAGCCAGCTTTTTCCAAAACGGAAAGCCACAATCCCCAATCCTGCCTTTTCCGAAGTAGCGGACTATATACTTTGCCAATTTTATCGGCGTTATACATTCCGGTGAGGTTTCCCACGTAGTTGGATCTCAACAGTTTTTTATAGCTCAATTCCGGTAAAGATTCCACAATTTCAGGTAGCAATTGACCTGTTTCTGTCATCAGCCGGTAGCTGGAAAAACTCATTGCTAAATTCTTTTTCAACATAAAATTCACCTGAATTACCAATTTTTCGGGTAGCCAAAGATCATCGGCATCCAAAAAAGCGATAAACGATCCTTTTGCCGCTTTTATCCCTGTATTTCTGGAAGCACCGGCTCCCAAATTTTTGGTGGTTTTATATAATTTTATCCGGGAATCCAGGCTCACAAAATCTTCTACCAAAGAAACGGTCAAATCATTTGAAGCATCATCTATTACCAGTAATTCCCAGTTTAAATACTTTTGATTTTGCACTGATTGAATTGCCCCACTGATAAATTCAGCCGAATTATAAGTAGGCATAATTACTGAAACCAGGGGAGCATTTTTCATAATTGGCAGATTTACCGTTTTATGTGCTTTGTAAAATCTTTGTGTTCGCTTTTAAATAATTCTTCCTGGCTGAGGCTTTTAAAGTAATCGTACGAAATTTTCATCCCTTCAGATCGCGAAACTTTTGGTTCCCATCCCAGAATTTCTTTCGCTCTTGTAATATCAGGTTGGCGCCTCAAGGGATCGTCTTCTGGCAAGGATTTATAAATAATTTTTTGATTGGAATTGGTCAGTTTTATTATTTCTTCGGCAAATTGTTTGATAGTAATTTCATCCGGGTTTCCAATGTTTACAGGTTCGCTGTAATCGCTAAGCAGCAAGCGATAAATTCCTTCAATTTGATCGTCCACATAACAAAAGGAGCGGGTTTGAGAACCGTCACCAAAAACGGTGAGATCTTCTCCCCGAAGAGCTTGTCCAATAAACGCGGGGATCACTCTTCCGTCATTTAATCGCATTCTTGGTCCATATGTATTAAAGATACGCGCAATCCTGGTTTCCAGACCGTGAAACCTGTGGTAAGCCATGGTCATGGATTCCTGGAATCGTTTGGCTTCATCATAAACCCCACGAGGCCCAATGGTATTCACGTTTCCGTAATAATCTTCACTTTGGGGATGAACCAGTGGATCTCCATAAACTTCAGAAGTGGAAGCGATAAGGATACGGGCATTTTTTTCCTTGGCCAGGCCAAGTAAATGAAATATCCCTATGGAACTTACTTTTAAGGTTTGAATTGGAATTTTTAAGTAGTCTATCGGACTGGCGGGAGAGGCAAAATGCAAAATATAATCCAGTTTTCCCGCGACATGGACAAAATTAGTAACATCGTAATGAAAGAATTCAAACTCATCCCTTTTGAGAAGATGATTTATATTTTTCATGTCCCCCGTTATAAGATTATCCATTCCAATAACCTGATAGCCTTCCTTAATAAACCTGTCGCATAAATGAGAGCCCAAAAAACCGGCAGCTCCAGTAATCAATATTTTTTTTGACATGGTAAAATTTATATTTTTGGATTCTTAAAGTTCTGAAATATTTAAAAAATTCAATTAATTCTGAATTTCACTTTTATAAAGTTCCCGGACAGCATCTTCCCAAGGTTGTATAGGTGTTTTAAGGACCTCTAAGAGTTTGGTTTTGTCAAGCACACTATATGCCGGCCTTGCCGCTATCGTTTTATAAGAATTGTCCTTATTGAGTTGAACATTATTTAAATTTCCTGAAACTTTTAAAATTTCATTTGTAAATCCATACCAGGAAGTTTCGCCTGAATTGCTGAAATGATACAATCCAAAATTAGTATTTTTTTCCTTTATCAGCATTAAAACCAATTGCGCCAAATGATTAGCATTGGTTGGAGTTCCTGTTTGAGCAGTTGTGATATTCAAAGTCGCTTTTTCTTCGGCTTTATTTAAAATGGTATTGAAAAAATTATGGCCAAATTCTGAATACAACCAGGAAGTCCTGAAAACAAAATAATCGGTTAAGATATCCCTAATATAATTTTCCCCCTTTAGCTTGGAAGCGCCGTAAACATTAATAGGATTGGTATGATCTGTTTCAGAATAAGGGATTTTTGAAGTCCCATCAAAAACGTAATCGGTAGAAAAATGAATGAGCACAGCGTCGTTTCTATTACAAATTTCAGCCAGATTCTTAACCGCCTCAGCATTTATTATAAATGCTTTTTCCTGATCAGATTCTGCTTTTTCAACATTTGTATAAGCTGCGCAGTTAATGCAATAATCTATTCTTTTACTTTTAAAGAAATCATTGAGATCCCGGTTTGAAGTTATATCCAGTTCTGATGAATCCATAAAAATCCAATCTATGCCTTCTTCCCGGACTGCCAATTTCTGAAAACACTTCCCCAATTGGCCGGAGGCACCGGTTACCAATACTGTTTTAATCAAAATATCTGTTTTAGAGTGGGCAATTTAGTGTCTTTTTCAGAGAGGATCAGATCTTCTTCCGGGAAATTCCAATCTATGGCCAGTTCCGGATCGTTATAGATAATTCCGGATTCTGTGCCAGGGGAATAAAATCTATCGCATTTGTATGAAAAAACAGATGTTTCGGAAAGGGTTATAAATCCGTGTGCAAAACCCTGTGGAATGTATAATTGATGATGATTTTGATCATTCAAAATGATTTTGTAGGTTTTTTTAAATGTAGGTGAGTCCGGCCTTAAATCCACCACCACATCCATAACTTCCCCGTGAATTACCCGAACCAGTTTGGCCTGGGCAAATTCCCCCAACTGAAAATGCAGGCCCCGTAAAACCCCTCGTTTTGAAACCGATTGATTATCCTGCACAAATTCTATTTCAAGTCCTGTGGCTTCAAAAAATTTCCTTTTATGATAACTCTCCAAAAAAACACCGCGGTGATCTTTGAATACTTCAGGTATAATTAATAAACAATCTTGTAAAGGCGTTTTATGAAATTGCATAGTTCTATTATGAGTTAAATATTTGTTCCAGGATTTTTTCGGTGATCAGGTAGGTAGGTTTTACCCCGGCAGTTCCTAGACCTCCTGAAGCCAAAGTGCTTCCGGATTCCAATGGGTTATCTGATGCATAATAGGCATATCTCACTTTTACATTTTCACTTATATTTCCGCGTAACCTTGAGGCTGCCTGAATTGCCTTTTGGTAATGTGCCCCTTCCATTTCAAGTCCAACCACGTTCCATGTAGATTCCTGGAAAAATTTTAAAATATCCTTATTTTGAAGCGAAGTTCCCAGAACTGTTATCATTGTGCCATCTACTACCTTTATTCCGTTGCCGTCCAAATCAGATTTCTGGAGTTCATTGTAAAATGGATAATTATCTGCCGTACCTTCAAATAAATGGGCGGAAGGGATCATAATATCTCCTTTACCACCATCCAGAATCCCGGCTTTTCCCATGATAGAAACGGAAACCACATTTAAATGGATTTCGTTTTCTTCGAAATTGTAGGGCTTTAACAACTCTTCTAAAGTTTCATAGGCTTGTTCCCCAAATGCGTAATCCATTACCACGATCACGGGTTTTTCCTCTTCAGTTTTATCCTTAAATTTGAGATTTTTGAAACCATTTTTAAGTTTGGCTGTATCAAAAATTTGAATATCGATATTTGTACCGCTGGTATCTTCGATAAATTTCATTCCGTTTTCCAAAGCCACTTTCAGGACTTTGTTTTGTAATTCTCTATTGCCGCTATTGCTTAGATCCTCATAGATCTTCATTGGATTCTTTTTCTTTGATTCCTCTTTTAATGCTTCGGGAGCAAACAAAGCGTTCATCACAGAGTGCATATTTGCACTAATAATATGAATTGGCCGGTGCATTAAATTGTTTTCCAACAATTGCCGCTTTACGGAATCTGCCCAAATTTCGCCGTAAATGTGATGTCCAAGACGTTCCCTGAGTACCGGGCTAAAATTTACTATACGCTTATTATTGTTCACGGTTTCCTCTATTGCTAACTTCCCAAGCCAATAAATAATATGTAAAAATCGCTCCTCATTATCGACAAGCATGAATTTTGGATAAATAGAAGAAACTTCTTTAAAGGTTCTTCCCAGGATGTTGGCTGTATGGGAAAGTGCTATTTCACGTTCTATCTCGCTGAGTTCATTCTTTAAAACTGCTTCTTCCAGTTTGATCCAATCCCTGGTATAGCTGCCTTCTTCATCTGTAATAATTTTGCGCATTATTTTATGCGACTCCATAAATAGGAAAGTTAAATGAGTGAGGATATCATAAATTTCCGATCGTCCCCGGGTAACTTCAATATTCATTTGTTCTTCATCTATGCGGTAACAATTTCTTCTTCTTTTTGGAGGAACTATAGGTTTAAAATGAGAATTAGCATACCCCTCTTCACTTGTTAAATTAATAAAGGTGCACTCTTCAATTCCCTTTGGAAGTCTGTCTATTACATATAACAGGCCGTTGAGTTCTACCTTTTCCTCAGCTATGGACCCATAAATTTCGGGTCTAAGGGTTAAAAGAGATTCACGCAGAGTTTCTCCGGAAACGCCCATTGGTTTATAGAAGCCCCTATTAAACAAGTGTCGCATGGTAATGTACATACGTTCTATTGCATTTGTGCTTTCCTGTGCCCGGGTTCTTCCCATTAGTTTTATATTTCCCATTCTCTTCTACTAAATTTTTATTTTTTTCAATTCATCAGCAATTTTTCGGTCGTTGGACAGTCTTGGGAGTTTATTTTGTCCTCCCAGCTTCCCTATGGATTTCATGTATTGCTGAAATCCGTTTACGGGAATTTTATTGATCTTTAAATGCTGAAGGATCTTTCCCTTTATTAAGTCGAAATAATACGAATTTTGCTGCTGAAGGGATTTGTCTAATATCATTATAAATTCCTGCATATCCCCAGGTTCTTTTTCAAATTCCACAAACCATTCATGGAACGGCAATTCTTGACCTTCCGGAGTAATTTGTGGAGCTACTGTAAATTCGGTAATTCTGGCATTGGTTTTTTCGGTGGCTTCCTGCATCGCCATTTCCACCTCTTTTGCTATTACATGCTCTCCAAATGCTGAAATAAAATGTTTGATCCTCCCCGAAACTATCACCCGATAAGGCTTTAATGAGGTGAACTGAATTGTATCTCCAAGATTATACGCCCACAATCCTGCACTGGTAGAAATGATCATCACATAATTTACTTCAGCCTCAACTTCTCCAATCGTGAGGCGTTTTGGGTTCTCCTCAAAAAATTCTTCTGCTTTTACAAATTCGTAAAAAATTCCGGAATTCAGCAACAACAGCATTCCCTTTTCATTTTGCTTGTCCTGAAAGGCAAAAAAACCTTCGGAAGCCGGGTATAATTCAATGCTGTCTACTTTTCTTCCAATCAGGTTTTCAAATTTAGCTCTGTATGGTTCGTAATTTACCCCACCGTAAATAAACAAGTTAAAGTTTTTAAACAACTCGCCTACCTTTTTCCCCGTATTTTCTTGAAGCTGTTCAAAATACATCTGAACCCAGGATGGGATCCCGCTAATCACGGTCATGTCCTGATTTTTTGTCTCTTCTACAATCGCATCAATTTTGGTTTCCCAATCATCAATGCAATTGGTTTCCATACTGGGCAACCTATTTTTTTGAAGATATCCCGGTACATAATGTGCTACAATTCCGGAAAGTCGGCCAAGTTTTACCCCATTCTTATCATCCAATTCCGGACTTCCCTGTAAAAAGATCATCTTGCCATCTACAAAATCTGCATTGCCTGTATTTTTGATGTAGCATAAAATAGCATTTCTGGCAGCATTAATATGTGTTGGCATGGACTCTTTGGTGAGGGGAATATATTTTGCACCGCTGGTTGTGCCTGAGGTTTTTGCATAATATAAAGGTTTTCCCGGCCAAAGTATATCCGGCTCTCCGGAAACCATTTTATCTACATAAGGCTTTAACTCTTCATAATCCCTGATTGGAACCTTTTTGGCAAAATCCTGGTAATTTTTTATATTTTTAAAATCGTGATCTTTCCCAAAATGGGTGTTTTCGGCTTTTTTCAACAGGTTTTCAAAGACCTTTTTTTGGACTTCTTCCGGGTGGGATGCCCATTGGTCAATTTTAATACGAATGTAATTGGCAAATACTTTTGCCGAAAAAGATTTTATAGACATAAGCGTTTATTCAAAATCAATATAATCTGATGGATTCACAGGGTTTCCGTCCTTCCATAATTCAAAATGCAAATGCGGTCCGGTACTTAACTCGCCGGAAGAGCCCGCAAGGGCAATTACTTCGCCGGAACGCACAAAATCGCCCTGCTCTTTGGTAAGTGATGCATTGTGTTTATAAACCGAAAGCAAGCCATAATTGTGTTCAATGATCATCACGTGTCCTGTTGCCGCACTCCACTCTGAAAAGATTACACGACCATCTGCCGCAGCCTTTATAGGGGCATTTTTAGCTACTACCACATCAACAGCATAATGTCTGCTTTTTAAATTGTATTTTTCTGAAATTGTGCCTTTAACAGGTGGAAATAAAGCAAATTCCATTTGAGTACCCGCGGTTTCAAATACATTGTATTTATCTTCCTGCGCAACTTCTTCTCTTAAAATAGAGTCGGCTCTTGAGGAACTTAAATCATATAAAGAAGTATCCATTTGCTGGGACCTCACCAGGGAATCCCTGTTTAAAATCATGGGTTTCAAATCTCCAGTGAGTACTTTCCTAATAGATTCGTAATATTGATTGTTCAACATCAATGCCGTTTGAAGGGAATCGGTTTTATAGGCCAGTTCTGCAGCCTGTTTTTTTAGGTTGGCGGAGGAATACCCCGGAATATATTCCCTTAATCCCGTGAAAGCTATTAAAAAGGTGGTTCCTGCAATTAGAATAATGATGCCAAGGCTTGCCGCCACAAACACGTTTAATTTGGTTAATTTAAACGAAAGCCGTTCTTCAAAGGTGTCTTCATTTAATATTACCAACCGGTATTTGTGGAGTAGCTTTTTGGCGAATCTTTTTTTGTCTTTTTTTTCTTTGGCCATATTAATTTGTGCTATAACAAAGATAGCATAAAGTTAATTTTATACTATTTTATTGTTTATAAACGTATATATTAGTGAATTCTCACTAAGTTTGTAATCTGAAAAACTTCATATTATGAATGCATTATTTTTACCATTGGTTATTGGGGCTCCACAAATTATATTAATTGTGATAGTTATCCTGTTGTTGTTTGGCGGCCGTAAAATCCCCGAATTAATGAGAGGTTTGGGTAGTGGAATAAAAGAATTTAAAGACGCCTCCAAGGAAGACGAAAAAAAGGATGAATTTCCAAAAGAAAACGAAACCAATTTCAAGGAGAAAAAATAAATATACTAAACTCTAAAAAAGCCCAATTTACATTGGGCTTTTTTTGTTCTAATTTATTTTTGCCGATTTCAAAATTGCTTCCAGCTCAAACATATTGTCCCGTTTGGCTGATGCCGGAGAAAATGCAAATCCTTCCAAAATAATATACCTGTTATTCGCAGTATCCCTAATTGCATAATTAATAAATGGTCCTGCCATAAACGCGTTTTTTACCTCCCAGGTTCCCTTGGTTTCATAGGCAAATTTTCCGTCTATTTCCGAATCAAATAAATATGGAGCATAAGCTTCTTCGGTAATCATATAACTCCCATTTACGGGACCCGGAATATGAGCTTTCCCTATGGAATCCCTCATTTTTATAATATTGCCAACCACATTTGTATCACCATCTATGGCGCTAAGCGGCACTTGGTAAATCATTATTTCAATGTTCCCTCGGGGAATATCCTTTCTGATCCAAAAGAAATCTTCATCTTCAACCGCATATCTGTAAGCGGTTGGGAATTTTAATGAAACCCCAAATTTCTTTTGAAGACTTGCATCATTTTTCAACGATTTACTGATACGCCGTTGTTTTTCTTTGATTTCAGTAGTTTTTAAAATCCTTACTATACTGTCAGAATATTTGTTGATTTGAGCTATAATCTCCTCAGAATTCTGTCCAGTAATCAAAACCCCTGTTTGGGGTTGTGCAAATGGATTTGTAAAGATTTTAAAGTTGGCAGCTTTGTTGCCTTCAATTTTTACAAACAACCTGTTTTTTCGGACAAAACCGCTAAAGGCTTCCGGAGGCATTTGATTTAAAGAAAACAAAGGCTCTTCCTGTGGTAAACCATCTACCGGTGCTGCCAGTGATTTTCTAAGAGCTTCCCCTACAGAATTTTCCCACATTTGATTCTTCACCACCACTGAAATATTGTTGATATTACCTGAGGAATCGGTAAGGATAATTTTGTTGGCGCTTTCAGAATTATCACAACCAACAAGCAATGAAGCTAATAGTACGGTCAAAAAAATTATATTCTTCATAAGAAGTATTTAAAAAAATTCGGCCTAACTACTCGAAAGTTTTAAGACCATGCCTGGTTTGAGGTTTGCACTGTTTATACCATTCCAACTCCTCAAATTCTGTACCGTTATGCCAGGGAATTTTTTTGAAATGCTCCATAATGAATCTCCTTTTCTAACGGTGTATGATTTTGCCTTGTTAGAATTGTTGTTTTTATCATTGGAAGTTGCGCTAAGGCTTACGGATTTCCCAGAATATATTGTAAGATATTGACCGATTTTTAAGTTATTGCTCCTCAGGTTGTTCCATCTCTTAATATTGCTAATTTCTACTCCATATTTTAGAGAAATTTTACCTAGATAATCTCCGCTCTTAACTTTATATCTAATTTTGTCCTCCGTTATTATATTTTTGGGCAATTCTTTTTCTTTTTCAACCAATTCTGTTTTCGCGAAATTATAAATAACATCTTCGTTGTTTACAAATAAACCAACACTGCGCCTTGGCAACCTAAGGGCGTAATCTTCATCTTCAACAAATGGGATGATATCCAGTTTATAACTGGGATTTAAAAACTGAAGCATTTTCTTATCTACTCCGGTTGCTGAAGAAATTTGGTCAAAGCTCAACATTTGTTTTACGTGAAGGGTATCTGTTTCCAAAAATGCAATATCGGGCCTATTAGGTTGAAAATCGTGTTCTTTGGCATATTCAAATAAGTATAAAGTAGCCAAAAAAGCCGGGACATATCCGGCAGTTTCCCGTGGCAAATAGGATCGTAAATCCCAATAATTGGTAGATCCCCCGCTTCGGCGTATGGCTTTGGAAACGTTTCCGGGACCTGAGTTATAGGATGCCAGCACAAGATCCCAATCACCAAAAATTCGGTATAAACTGGCAAGATATTGGGCGGCTGCCTCTGTTGCCTTGATTGGATCCATTCGTTCATCTACGTAAGAACTTACATCCAAACCATGCATTTTCCCCGTCGTAAACATAAATTGCCATAACCCCGTGGCTCCCATGCGAGATTTTGCCCGAGGATTTAAAGCCGATTCTACTATAGCTAAATATTTTATTTCCAATGGAATATCATAGCGATCCAATTGTTGTTCAAACATAGGAAAATAATACTCGCTTAATGCCATTAAGCGCTCCATGGATCTCTTATTTCGTTTCAAATAAGACTTTATAACGCTTTCTAATATTGGGTTATATTCCACATTAAATGGCGTCCTGGAATTTAAATTTTTTAATCTTGCCTTCAGGGTATCAGTTGGCAATCCTTTGTAAACAACTTCAGAATAATCCTGCCCGAGTATTTCCTCATGCATTTTTTCAAATAAGTCCGAATTCAACAGTTCCAATTTCCAAACAGAATCCATAACTGCAGCTTTAGGCAGATCTTTTAGATCCTGAATGTCAAACTTATTTATTTTAGCAGAAATTGGCAACCGGTTTTCAAATTCCGGATCAGGTTTAATTAATTTAATGCTGCTGCTATCTGTTTTTTGAAAAATCTGCACTCTAAAATTGGCTTTTTCAGCCTGTTCCTGTGTGGCTTTACCTGTTTGCTTTGTCGTTTTTTGAGCGAAGGCTCCCAAAAAACCGAATAACATTATGAAATAGACTAGATTTTTCATTTAAAAAAAAATTAACCGGCCAACAATCTCTTCCTCCTTATTACCTTTCTCCAAGTAATCAAGAGGAATTAAAAGCTATTACTTTAATTGACCAATGTGGATTTTGATATTACTTTTACATAATTATTTAGAACGAAATTAAGCCCATTTTCGTATTCAAACTTCAGAAATTGCTTGAATTCCGGGCAAGGTTTTTCCTTCCAACATTTCCAACATCGCCCCACCACCAGTGGAAACATAGCTCATTTGGTCATCCAGGTTGAATTTTTTAACTGCAGAAACCGAATCGCCACCTCCAACAAGTGAAAACGCTCCGTTTTTTGTAGCTTCCGCAATTGCCTTACCTAGTTTGATGGTGCCCTTGGCAAATACATCCATTTCAAAAACACCAATTGGTCCGTTCCAAAGAATGGTTTTGGATTTGAAAACTATATTGGAGAAATGTTCAATTGTTTTTGGCCCCGCGTCCAGTCCCATCCAGCCTTCTGGAATATTATCTGTTGGGGTAATGTCTGTATTGGCAAGTTCAGAAAAACTATCGGCAATCACAGAATCCACAGGTAAGTGAATTTCCACTCCCTTCTTTTCTGCCATTTTCAGGATCTCAAGAGCCAATTCCTGCTTGTCGTCTTCAACAAGGGAACTACCAACTTTACCGCCGCGGGCTTTAATAAAGGTAAATGCCATACCACCACCAATTATTAAATGGTCCACCTTGTCCAGAATATTCTCTATTACGGTAATTTTTGAAGAAACCTTAGCTCCTCCTAAAATTGCAGTGACAGGTTTCTCGGCCAACTTCAACACCTTGTTGAGACTTTCAATTTCCTTTTCCAATAGGTATCCAAAGCATTTTTCATCAAAATACTGCGCAACTATAGTTGTCGATGCATGAGCCCTGTGTGCAGTCCCAAATGCATCATTAATATAAACATCCCCTAATTTTGAAAGTTTTTTGGCAAAATCCGGATCTCCCTCTTCCTCTTCTTTATGGAATCTTAAATTTTCGAGCAGTAACAATTCGCCTTGCTGAAGATTATTTGCCGCATTTTCGGCTACTTCCCCAACACAGTTATTTACGAATTTAGTTTCTACTCCAATAATTTCAGAAACTTTGCTTACAATTTGCTGTAGGGAATATTTTGATTCATTGCCTTTTGGCCTTCCCAGGTGCGACATTAAAACCACGCTCCCCCCATCTTCCAGCACCTTTATAATTGTAGGTTTTGCGGCCTCGATCCGGGTTGTATCAGTAACATTCCCATCCTGATCTATTGGAACATTAAAATCCACGCGAATTAGGGCTTGTTTGTTCATAAAATTATAATCGTCTATAGTTTTCATATTTATCTTTTTTATTTTACTAATCATTTAATGAGAATCCGTTAAAAACCTTGTATCAATCTCCATAATTATGGAGGATATTTAAAGATATGCAACTTTTATTAATAGGCATTTCTTCAGTAAGGTATATATCGCAAATATAATTTTTTCTGAAGACTAAAAGTGTAGATTAATTTTATCTTTGCTTATGCTTTTTTCCGAAGTTTTAGGCCTCCAACATATTAAAAATCATTTAACCGCTACTGCAGATAGAGGCCGTATTCCACATGCTCAATTATTCATTGGAAATCACGGAAGAGGATTGCTCTCCATGGCAATTGCTTATTCGCAATATATTTTATGCAGCAATTCCAATTCCGAAAACAATTCCGGCAATGAGGCCTGCAATTTAAAGTTCAACAAACTTTCACATCCCGATCTTCATTTTGCTTTTCCCGTGGCGACAACCGATAAGATAAAATCACACCCTGTTTCCAATAATTTTTTGGAATCCTGGAGGGAGTTTTTAAATGAGAATCCCTACGGAAGTTTGTTTGACTGGTATCAAAAATTAGGCGTTGAAAACAAACAAGGTCAAATTGGAGTGGATGAAGCTCAGGAAATTGTAAAGTCTCTTTCTTTAAAATCCTACGAAGGCGGATACAAGGTCATGATAATCTGGATGGCCGAAAAAATGAACGCCGCCTGCTCCAATAAACTTTTAAAATTAATTGAAGAACCACCAAATAAAACCATCTTTATATTAATTTCAGAAGATGAAGAACAAATTATTCAAACCATAAGATCGAGGTGTCAGATTTTAAGGTTTCCCCCATTATCTGAATCGGTTATTGCTGAAAAATTGAAATTAACCAACAATTTTGATGCGCTAACCGCTAAAAAAATTGCAATTCAGGCAAATGGAAATTATGCCCAGGCACTTAATATTTTAAAAAATGATACCGGGGACGAGCAGTTTGAAACCTGGTTTATAACCTGGATAAGAAATGCATTTAAAGCCAAGGGAAATGCGGCTGCCATTTTGGATTTAATAAGCTGGAGCGAAGAAATAGCAGGAATTGGGCGGGAAACCCAGAAAAGCTTCTTGTTGTATTGTCTGGATTTCTTCAGGCAGGCATTATTGATGAATTACAATGCAAAAAACCTTGTTTATATTCAGCCAAAAACTGCCGGTTTCAAGTTGGATAAATTTGCACCGTATATTCACGGGGCAAATATAGAAGATATCACTAAAGAAATAGAAGATGCTATTTTTCATATTGAGCGAAATGGAAATGCCAAAATTATACTTACCGATCTATCTATTAAATTAACCCGACTGTTACATAAAAAGGCAGCATAATCAATTTTTTATGGAAAACACCCACTCCTATATAACCGAAATTTTGATCCTTCTATTTATTATCATCACATTTTTACAATCAGGATTTGATAAATTAACAGATTGGAAAGGAAATATCGAATGGTTATCCGGTCATTTTTCAAAGACTTTTTTAGCCCGACAGGTACCTTTAATGGTCGCCGTAATTCTAATTTTGGAAGTAATAACCGGGATTTTAGCAATTATTGGTATTGTTCAATTAATTGCCGGGGGAAAAACCTTAATAGCACTTTACGCCTGTGTATTGGCTGCCATCGTCTTGCTAATGCTGTTGTTTGGACAACGCGTGGCAAAGGATTACGCAGGAGCTTTTACCATTACTGGTTATTTCGTGGTAGTGATCCTTGGAGTTTATATCTTATCTTAAACAAAAAAATCGCAGCAGGCTATCAGTAAGATGTTTTAATACATCATATTCTGTAAGCCTGCTGCGACAATAAACTAAACTTCTTTAGGTTGAAATTTAAAGAAGCTTATTCTTTCTCTTCTTGTTTATCTTCTTTTTTCTCTTCAACACCAGCATTCAATTTTCCCAAAATTTCTTCGGTAATATCCAATCCTTCTTTTGCGTACATAATGTTCGCAGATTCGTTAGATCCAAAAATATAAGTATAGTTATTTTTCTTTCCGTAATCTTTCACGTAATTCTTCACTTTTGTTACTATCGAGTCAATTACAGCATCGCTTTCCTGACGTAACTGATTTCCCATCATTTGTTGTTGTTGCTGAATTGCTTGTTGCTTTTGCATTAAACCAGCTTCAGTTTCCTTTCTTGCGGCTGCCGACATTCCTGCCATTTTCTCCTGATAAATCTTTACTTCAGCTTGAAAACTTTGAGCAAGTGAATCTAATTGGACCTTAACTTGATCAGATTTTGAAGTGAACTCCTGTTCCACATCTTTCATTTCCTTGTATTCCTGAATTAGTTTGGTGGTATCCACATAAGCTGTTTTTTGTTCATTACAACTTGTAAGACCGGCTGCAACCAAAACAACCATAATTAATTTTTTCATGTTATTAAATTTTATTTGGCGTAAAAGTAATAAAGTAGGCGTTTAAAAAAATATTTTTTAAAGGTTTTCTTGGAATAGGTAAAATCTATTCTAAGTTTAATAGTTATAACTGAATTTTATAAAAAATGAATTGATTAAACGCTGTTTAACAAGCTTAAAATCAAAAGAAAGCTTAATACTTGTTTAATTAGCTATGCTTCCTTTAAAACCGATTCAAATGCGTTTCAGTCGGTTTTTCTGAAGAAATATGTAATAGAGGAGTATTCGGAATTAAACTTTGCCATTAAATTTGATTTATAGCCGATATATCCGGCTTTTAAAAAATTGGTCCTTCCTGTTTTATATTTTTCAGAAAGTAGGCTGACATAATAGGAATCAAAAATAAGGGGTTTGGAATCTATGAACTTCAAACCTGTTCCGGAAAAAAGATGTTTAAAACTGTTTTGGGAAAAATGCGACAAATGACGAGGCACATCGTAAGCTGCCCAAAATTCTCTATAATATTTCGCGTCGTAACTTTGAAAATTAGGTACAGCGATAATTAAAAGTCCATCTTTCTTCAGCAATTGTTCCAATTCAATAATTTGGGTTTTTAGGTCGTACACATGTTCGAACACATGCCAAAGACTGATCACATCAAATTTTTCAGATTTAAAATGGCTTGAATTTTTAACTAACTTAATTCCCTTTTCAAAAGCGAGCTCCCTGGCTTTTTTATCGGGTTCAATTCCTTTGACCTTCCACCCTCTTTTTTTTGCTTCAAATAAAAAATCTCCGGTGCCCGCTCCAATATCCAAAAGCCTTCCTTTTCCCGAATATTTTTTTTCAATCCATTTCAGTTTTTTACGGAGCATATATTTTTTAACCTGCCTGTAAATTTTGTCGGTAAAGGATTTTTTGGAATCGGTATGGGAAATATAATCTTCGCTCTTGTAATATTCTGGCAGGATCTCGAGATCAGGTTTTGGGGAAGTAACCAGCATTTCCTTTTCGGAATTAAATATCAGTTCAAATTTTTCTCCCGAAACCGTATGGTCCTTGCAGATCAAGTAAACCGATTTATCCAATTGTTTTGTTGGTACCTTCACTGCTGATATTTGGAATTTTTTATAATTTGAGCTCAGTGTTTTATAGTATAATTAAAAATGTTCTTGCCATATTAAAGAAACCTTATTTTAGAATTTACATGAAGCTTCCCGGAAAGAACGATAACTCAATTTGTTTTTTTGCCACGAATGCACGAATATTTTTTTTTAAAAACCTATTTCAATCCCGGAACTTCTAAACCAAAATATACAACCTCCGTTTTCGGTCTTAGGGCTACAAATATATAATTATTGCATTCGTGAGTAACCTTTATCAAGGCATTTTTTAAGTCATGGATACTCTAAAAAAAAGTAATCCAACACCTTAAAAATCTATTATTCGTGCATTCATGGCTATTTTTTCTAGAACTTTAGAACTCACTAAAATCAATTCAAACTATCGAAAAATAAACCGAATGTTCCACGTGAAACATTTTATCTCCCCATATAAACCAACAACACCGAAACATCACTTGGACTCACTCCGCTTATGCGTGAAGCCTGGGAAACGGTTACGGGTTTAATTTTATTTAATTTTTCCCTGGCCTCAAAGGACATGGATTTGATATTTGTATAATCAAAATCTTCGGGTATTTTCACATCTTCCAGACGATGCAATTTATCGGCATTATTTTTTTCCTTGTCGATATAACCTGAATATTTCACCTGAATTTCGGTTTGTTCCAGCATCTCTTCGTTCAGGTTATTTTCATCTATAAATTTCTGAACCCCGGCAAAAGTTTGAACGTCCTGCATGGTAATATTCGGTCTGGAAAATATTTTAAACATCTTGTCGCTTTGTCTCATCAAGGCAGAATCCTTTGCTTTCAAAACAAGATTCGCCTCTTCCGGAGCTACGCTGGTTTCTTTTAAAAAGTTCACGAATTTACTGGACTTTTCTTTTTTATCTTCCATTTTGTGCATTCGCTCTTCTCCAGCCAATCCCATTTTGTAAGACTTTTCGGTTAACCTAAAATCGGCATTATCCTGACGCAACAACGTCCTGTACTCTGCCCTGGAAGTAAACATTCGGTATGGCTCTTCGGTTCCTTTGGTGATCAGATCGTCTACCAAAACCCCAATGTAAGCTTCGTCCCGCTTTAATATAAACGGGTCTCTTTCCTGCACCTTTAGCGCCGCGTTAATCCCGGCCATCATTCCCTGGGAAGCTGCTTCTTCATAACCGGTAGTTCCATTGATCTGTCCGGCAAAATATAAGCTATCTACCAATTTGGTCTCCAGTGTATGTTTGAGTTGGGTTGGTGGGAAATAATCGTATTCTATAGCATAACCCGGCCTGAATAATTTCACGTTTTCAAAACCAACAATAGCACGCAGGGATTTAAACTGAACATCTTCCGGCAAGGAAGTTGAAAACCCATTTACGTAAACCTCCACCGTTTTCCAGCCTTCCGGTTCAATAAATAACTGGTGGCTGTCTTTATCTGCAAAGCGATTTATTTTATCTTCAATAGACGGACAATATCGTGGTCCTATACTTTTAATCCTTCCGTTATACATGGGAGAACGCTCAAAACCTTCCCTTAAAATATCATGAACCTGAAGTGAGGTATGCGTCATATAACAGGAACGTTGTTTTA
>ERZ1284729.4-NODE-4-length-48389-cov-18.646026_pt1 | contig 48389 bp, 41 predicted proteins | sample MGYA00454602_ERZ1284729 | MGnify/ENA primary metagenome ERZ1284729 (study PRJEB36292, sample SAMEA5787381) | metagenome | biome: Arctic soil; feature: perennial spring outflow channel; material: sediment | place: Canada | collected 2017-07-08 | depth 0.05 m ... | reverse complement strand
ATAAGAAGTGAGGCGACCCTGGAAAATAAAGATGACCGCCACAATACTAAGAACTGCGAATAACAGCACAATGATGAGAACTGTTTTTCCTCTTTTTTAGGTCTTTTTCCTGATTTTAACTTCCTGGCCAATGGGTAATTATTCTTTCTTATTTAGAATAAAAATAAGAAAGCAAAAGTATTAAGCAATTGCCCAACCTTTTATTGCTTCATTTATTGATAGTAAACTCTTCCTTAAATTTACATTTTAATCAAATTTTCAAGTGTTAATAATTCATAAATATTCGAAAATATTTCGAAATTAATAATTATAAGCTCCTTTTTTTGTATATTTATAAACGCTAAAAATAATAACCAAATCTAATTTTTTAATTGAAATGGTTAAAACTTTGAAGCGGAATTTCTAAGATTTATTGGGGTAGATTTTAGGATTAGCAACTTGTGGACGGGTGGGGCCGTCCACAAGTTATTTTTTTTTAATGATTTTTTCCTTGCGATAAGTTAAGTCCTTCCGCCAACTTTAAATGAATTAGTATCTTTGCATCAAAATTATTGATATGAGGAAGGCTTTTCTATTAGTTCTTGTGATATTGGGTGTTGTTTTTGGATTGAGATATTTTGAATCTAAACAAGAACAGCGAGATCAATTGGAGGAAAGTACCAACCTGATCCAGAAGCAGATAAAAAATGTTGGCAAACTTGTGGTGACCGAGGGGAGTTTCTCACAGGTATATTCTTTTAAGGATTCAAAACGATTTTATCTCGATGTATTTTCCGCCAGAAAAAAAGCCCTTATAGTTGTGAATGCCAAAGTAACTATCGCTTACGACCTTAGCAAATTAAAAACTGAAGTCAATCCTGAAGCCAAAACGGTTACCATTACTTATATTCCGGAGGAAGAGATTTCCATAAATCCAAATATTCAGTATTATGATGTGACTCAGGATTATTTAAACCAGTTTGAGGCTGCAGATTACAATAAAATCCAAAAACGAATTGAAAAATCTTTAATGGGAAAAATTGAAAAATCCTCCCTTAAATCCAATGCGAAAAACCGATTAGTAAGCGAACTTCAAAAAATATACATACTTACCAATTCCATGGGCTGGACGTTGGAATATGAGGGAAGCCAAATTAAGAGTTCGGATGAATTAGAATCGATTAAACTTTAATTCTGGTTTGTTTCTATTATATTTCTGGAAGGCTACTATGTTTTTATTAGAAAACGTCATTTGTTTAAAATGTGAATAAGTAACATTTTAGCAATTAAATTGCTAATAATTATTAGTATAATGTTAAAATTTAACAGTATTATTTTTTCGTTATTTAATTTAGCGTAAAATTAACATTAAAATAATTTCAATTTATTTTTATTAATTCAGAATTTATGTATTTTTACCCCGGTTCGAAATTATAATTATTTAAATAATAGTTGTAATTGAGAATCGGTTTTCTAAAATTTATTGGGGTAGATTTTAGGATTAAAAGGTAAATGGACGGTTTGGGGCCGTCCATTTGCATTTTTAGATTTTTCATTTTTTTCTGATTTTAAAAGCCTAGCTTTAATTGATTTTATCCTGTTATTAAACCGAGCGGTTATTTCCGGATAAAAATTAATCAATAACCAATTTGGATTCAACCAATTCTATTCCGTTGTTTATTAAATGGGCAACTTCTCGGCGTTGTTTTTTAATTTGTTCTAAATAATTTCTTATTTCAGAAGCAAATTTAGGATCGTGGTCTTTTACCAATTCATAAATTTCCACTGGCAGCAGCCAATCTTTCTGGTGATATTTTTTAAGCAGGTCGAATGTTGCCTGCAACGAAAATTTGGTGCTCTTTCCTTCCCGAATGTGTCGAACAGACTGATATAAAGATTCCAATTCTAATCGTTCGGGAGTTTTCTCACTTTTTATGGTAGTGCTGGAAGGTTTGTGCGTAATTAAATCAAAAGACAGGGGATCTGCAGGTCCCGAAAATGCCGAAATTATCTTTTTGCCTACTGCCAGTTCGTAATTTCCCCATTCCGGTTTAAACAAGACCTCATCATTATAAGTAACCGTACAATTTTTCAAACTGATTAGAATAACTTTTCCCTGAAGGTTTCTGGTGCCTGTAATTATTTCCCCTTTTATCACAACGCCTCCTTCAAATTCGAAAACTATTTTTTCTTTTTCATAAATATCATAAGCGCGTAGATCCCGTGGGCTCATATCTTCGATAGCAAGATTAATTCCCTTTAATTTTCCTGTTGGAGATCCAAATCCGTTAGGGTACTTATTTTTACTATGGCCAACCAATTCTTTATCCCTGTATGACAGAGCCGTTTTTCCCGAGGTGTAAAAATAAACGGGGTTCCCGTTATGTTCGATCACTTTATTGAAATTGCCTGAAATTTGAATTCCGGTACTCAGTTCTATGGTTCCAAGATTTTTTGAATTTATCAATTTTGTAAGACCTTCCAGTCCCCCTGTGCGCAGTGCCATTGTATTAGCGAATTCCTCCAGAACAAGACTTAAATGTGCAAAATCGGGGGTTACAAACAACTGAGGTTGTGGTTTGGTAATATCGAATTCCAGTTTTGAAGCTTCTAGGGTATAAGGCAGTTTTTTAACCTTACCTGTCATGCACCAGGCACTTTCACCAATAGAAGAAAGCAAGCCGGCTCCATAAATTTTTGGATTTTCCAATGATCCAACAAGTCCGTACTCAACTGTCCACCAGTGAAGGTTTCTTATTTGTGCCATTTCACTGGGTGTGCCCATATTATTTTGAAGGTAATTCACCTTTTCTTCAGCTTTTTCAATATCTTCCTCGGAAGTATTTTCAGCTTCTTTTATAATTGAAAGATATCGAATGGCCTCATACATTTCATAGTCCTTTTTACTGGAAATAGCTTTACATCCTATCTCTCCAAAACGTCTTAAATATTCGGCATATTCGGGATTTGCAATAATGGGTGCATGACCTGCGCCTTCATGGATAATATCTGGGGCAGGAGTGTATTCAATATGTTCTAGTTGGCGGATATCGCTTGCAATAACCAATACGTTATAAGCTTGAAACTCCATAAATGCCGCAGGGGGAATAAAACCGTCTACAGCTACCGCAGACCAGCCAATCTCCTTTAAAATCCGATTCATCCCATACATATTCGGGATACTGTCTATGGAAATCCCGGTTTGTTTTAATCCGTCCAGATAGGAACTATGTGCAACTTTGCTCAAATATTGCACATTTTTGCGCATTACATATCGCCAGACTGCCTGGTTGATCGCGGTGTATTCCTCATAATTTTGTGGTTTTATGAACTGCCGTAAATGAATTGGAAGCCTGTCTATAATTTCATTTGATTCTATTTTTTCTGTCATAATAAACAATTTGAACCGGATCGTGAAGATACAAAATACCAAGGAAAATTTAGGATCGTGAAGTCGTTGATGCTTTTTAACCTAAAATTAAAAACGCCTCCCGAAGGAGACGTTAAATTATAATTATTTTTGAGTTCCAGGAGGATATTTTTCCAGGATTTCCTTTACAATTTCGTTGATTCGCTCCTGTTTTCGATTGACTTCCTGGGCAAGGGCCGCGGTTCCCATTCCCTGCCATACCAATTCTTTCTTTCCGGCATCAATAAAATCGATATAAAGCGTTCCCTCGCTTGTCCTGCTTACTGTGTTTCGCCCTGCTCCCCAATACCATGGATTCCAGCCCCAGCCGTAGTAACCGTACATATTATCCTGATAAATATTAATGTTTTCTTTGGTTTTTGTGAAGATACTCACCAATAGATTTGGATCTTGAGATTTTGTAAAACCATTAGCTGTCATTTCAGTTTCAATGGCACGTAGAATCCGTTTTTTATCGAGATCGGAAATTTCAGCTTTGTCGATACCAGGTTTGAAAAATGCGTAGGTTTTATATTGATTGAAATCAACATTTTGGTCATAATCTGTGGCTACCTTTACAGTGTTGCATGAAGTCATAAATACGCCAAAAAGCAGCAAAAAGGTGGTGATTTTTAAGAATTTCATATTTCAGGTTTTTAATTGTTATTAGAATCTTAATCTAAAAATAGTGAATCTTCTACAATATTTGGCAAAGTAATTTTAAGTTTTGGTTCCTGTTCCATTGCGCGTTTTACGGAAAAAATTGCTTCATCGTTCCTCGCCCATGAACGTCTCGCTAAACCATTTTGGACATCCCAAAACAACATAGATTTTAACCTTTCTTCAGACTCCTTAGAACCATCAAGAACCATTCCAAATCCTCCGTTCATGACCTCTCCCCAGCCTACACCACCACCATTGTGAATGCTTACCCAGGTGGCTCCTCTGAAGCTGTCCCCAATCACATTTTGAATGGCCATATCGGCTGTAAATTTAGAACCGTCATAAATGTTGGAGGTTTCCCGATATGGGGAGTCGGTACCGGAAACATCATGGTGATCCCGGCCTAATATTACAGGACCAATTTTTCCTTCAGCAATGGCGTCATTAAAGGCTTTGGCAATTTCAATTCTGCCTATCGCATCTGCATACAGAATCCGTGCTTTTGAGCCTACCACCAGTTTGTTTTTTTTTGCATTCTTTATCCAATGAATGTTATCCTGCAATTGGGACTCGATTTCTTCCGGAGCATTAATTTTAAGTTTTTCCAAAACGGAAGCAGCAATTTCATCGGTTTTATCCAGATCGGCTACATCGCCCGAGGCACAAACCCATCGGAAAGGTCCAAAACCATAATCGAAACACAAAGGCCCCATAATGTCCTGCACATAAGATTGATAAGCAAATGGAATATCTTCATCTTCGCTCTTTTCAAAATAGGAGGCGCTTACAAAATCCCCTTTTTCATTCTTATAAATTTTTGCCCCAGCGCGGGAGGCTTCCAGTAAAAAAGCATTTCCGTAATCGAAAAAATAAGTTCCTTTTACTGTGTGCTTATTTATCGCATCAGTTTGCCTGCGCAGACTTTCCATAACTTTTTCTTTAAATTGTTTAGGATCTTCAACCATCATTTCATTGGCAGCCTCATAACTCATCCCAACAGGATAATAGCCACCGGCCCATGGGTTGTGAAGCGAAGTTTGATCTGTCCCCAGGTCTATATAAATATTTTCTTTGTCAAAATGTTCCCATACTTCAACAATATTCCCGTGATAAGCGATTGAAATCACTTCCTTATTTTCTTTTGCTTTCAGAACAAATTGAGTCAATTCATTCAGATCAGATACTATAATATCTACCCAGCCCTGAGAAAACCGGGTATTTGCAGCCATCAGATTTACTTCAGCGCAAACGGTTATACATCCAGCGATATTTCCTGCTTTGGGTTGTGCGCCACTCATTCCTCCAAGGCCGGAGGTGACAAATAATTTTCCGCTGAGATCTTCATTGTTTTTGGCAATTTTACGGCCTGCATTTAGAACAGTGATGGTGGTCCCGTGCACAATTCCCTGCGGGCCAATGTACATATAGCTCCCTGCAGTCATTTGTCCGTATTGGGTTACCCCAAGTGCATTGTATTTTTCCCAATGATCCGGTTTGGAATAATTGGGAATCATCATTCCGTTTGTAACAACCACTCTGGGTGCGTTTTTACTGGAAGGAAACAAACCCATTGGGTGACCCGAATAAATTGCCAAAGTTTGATCTTCTTCCATTTGTGCCAAATACTGCAAAACCAGTAAATATTGCGCCCAATTTTGAAAAACAGCACCATTGCCGCCGTAAGTGATCAATTCCTGTGGATGTTGTGCCACCTCCGGGTTTAAATTGTTTTGGATCATTAGCATAATGGATTTTGCCTGTAAACAATTTCCAGGGTAATCTTCTACTGGCCTCGCATAGATCTCATAATCGGGCATAAATCGGTACATATATATTCTGCCATAGGTTTCCAGTTCATTTCTAAATTCGGGAAGTAGCGTACTGTGATGTTTTTGATCAAAATATCGGAGAGCATTCCTTAAGGCCAGTTTTTTTTCTTCTTTATTTAAAATATCCTTACGCTGGGGCGCATGATTCACGGACGTATCAAATGATTTTATAATAGGAAGTTCATCTGGAATTCCTTGTAATATCTGTTCTTTAAAATTCATGAATTTTTTTGTTTAGATCATTTTCAAAGTAGCATAAAATTAATTTACTTTCATATATTTATGCCTTGTTTTTTTTAAATTTACTTCGAAAATCAAATTATTATTAAATGAAAAAATCGGCTTTTTATATTTTTATGATTTTAAGTTTACTTTCATGTAAAGATCAGAAAGAACCTTCAAATACCATTGATAATATTGAAAATAAAGAGATAGGTATCACTCTGCAGGAGACGGAGTTTGATGAGGCACATACTTCCAGAAATTCCCTGAATTGGGTAGGGGTATATATTGGAGTACTTCCTTGTGACGATTGTGAAGGAATTGACGCATCCATTAGTCTTAAGAAAGACCAAACATATCTGTTAAAAATGCGTTATCTGGGTACTCCGGAAATGGAAAATAAGGAAATTATTTCTCAAGGGAAATTCACCTGGGATGAAAATGGCAATAATATAACTTTAGAAGGAGCAGAAGGCATATCCGGAAAATTTAAAGTTGGAGAAAATTTTCTTAAGGCATTGGATAAAAATGCAAAGGAAATTGAGGCAGTACTTGGGAATAATTACAAACTCCTTAAATAGTTGTGCCTCATTTCTTTTAAAAAATTCATTTCAAAAGTCCTGTTTTTTTGTCAAAACCATAAGGGCAATGCCTGCAGCCGCTTTGACAACAGAAGCCGCGTTTTAAATGGTATTGTTCCGTAAAGCATCTGTAGCCTTCAGGGGTAAGATAATAATCACCTTCCTCCAGGGGAATTTTTTTATTATAACTGCTCATTGTGCAAAAATACAATTTCTTAACTTGTTCTTATGATTGTAGTGGTGAACAAATATTTGCTGGCAAAAGGTTTTAAAGGCATGAGCCTGTGGCCATTTGTGATCCTAAAGCATCAATCGCTGGCAAAAGAGCCTGTTTTTATGAACCACGAACGCATACATTTAAGCCAACAAATTGAAATGTTGATACTTCCTTTTTATTTGTGGTATTCCCTTGAATTTGTGCTGCGCTTAGTTCAGTTCAAAAATGTAAATCTGGCTTATAAAAATATATCTTTTGAGCGGGAAGCTTATGCAAATGAATCCGATCTCAATTATTTCAGAATAAGGCATTTTTGGAATTTTATCTATTATTTAGTTAAAAATAAGAAATCAAAATAGAGACTGTTCCTGCCGATAAATGAAGGGATTTTTTGATATTTGCAGTATGAATGAAGGTTTAAAAAATTCTCCAAATGTTTTTGTAAGGAATTTCCAATCCTCTGGGATTTCTCTTTCTATCAAACGGGAAGATCTGATACATCCTGAGGTTTCAGGGAATAAATTCAGAAAGTTAAAATACAACCTGATAGAGGCAAAAAATCAGAATAAAAATACCCTACTTAGCTTTGGCGGCGCTTTTTCAAATCATATTTCTGCCGTTGCGGCTGCAGGAAAAATGCTCGGTTTTAAAACTATTGGGGTAATAAGGGGAGAAGAGCTTGGCGAGAACCTCGAAAAAACTTTCACCGAAAATCCAACTTTAAAATTTGCGGCTTCCTGCGGGATGCAGTTCGAATTTGTTTCAAGATCGGTTTATCGGGATAAACATCTTCCGGAATTTGAAGAAAAGCTGAAGGGGAAATTCGGGGATTTTTATTTGCTGCCTGAAGGAGGAACAAATGCGCTGGCGGTAAAGGGTTGTGAGGAAATATTAACCGATTCAGATAAAGAGTTCGATTTTATTTGCTGTTCCGCAGGCACGGGCGGTACGGTTTCGGGGATAATAAATTCGACTTTGGAAACTCAAAAAACACTCGGTTTTTCAGCTTTAAAGGGCGATTTTTTAATTCCGGAAATTTCGAAATACACCTCAAAAGAGAACTGGGAATTAATAACCGAATATCATTTTGGAGGTTACGCAAAGGTTTCGGCGGAATTAATTTTTTTTATCAACGATTTTCAGAAAAAATTCCAGATCCCCTTAGATCCCGTTTATACAGGTAAAATGCTTTTCGGAATTTTTGATATGATCAGAAAATCGTTATTTCCTCGAAATTCCCGTATTTTAGCCATTCACACTGGAGGTATTCAGGGAATTTCCGGAATGAACAGATTATTATTAAAGAAAAATCTCCCACTAATTGATGTTTAGAATGAGAACCAAACAACTTTTTATTTTGATTTTGACACTTGTTTTGGTTAGTTCCTGCGGAAGTAAAAAAAAGGTGGTTTCCAGAGATAAGGATAGAAAAATGGAACAAAGCTCAGGCAGAAATGAAAATCCCCCTGCTGAAGCTCCAAAAGTGAGGCTTCCCGAAAAACGATATTCAGATGTTGTTGAAGAATATATAGACGGATACGCTGAAATTGCCAAGGAGGAAATGAAGCTTTACAATATTCCTGCGAGTATTACCCTGGCTCAGGGAATCTTGGAATCCGGTGCCGGATTAGGGGATCTTACCCGCAGGGCTAATAATCATTTCGGAATAAAATGTCACGAATGGCGGGGAGATAAAGTCTATCATGACGATGACCTTTCCCAGGAATGTTTCAGAAAATACAAAGATTCCAAATATTCCTATCGTGACCACTCCTTATTTTTATCCGAACGCAAACGTTACGGTGGTTTGTTTGAGTTGGATCCGGATGATTATGAAGGTTGGGCAAACGGTTTGAGAGCAGCGGGTTATGCAACCGACAGGAGGTATCCCGCAAAATTGATTGATTTAATTGAACGCTATCAGTTAGATAGGTTTGATGCTGAGGTGTTGGGAAAAAAAAGCAGGAATAGGCCAGTGGTCAAGCAAAATAATTCCAATGGTTATATTGTTCAAAAGGGAGATACCTTATACTCCATATCAAAGCGGTTTAATATCACGGTAGAAATTTTAAAGGAAAACAATAATCTAAACAGCACTAATATTGCTGTTGGGCAGGAATTGAATGTACAATCTGCACCAGTTAAATTTTAAACAATTATGAATTATAAAAGAAGTAGTGAACTTTTTGAAGACGCGCAAAAAGTAATTCCCGGAGGCGTAAATTCCCCTGTAAGGGCTTTTAAAGCAGTTGGCGGACATCCAATTTTTATTGAAAGTGCCCAGGGTCCATATTTATATGATTCCGATGGAAATAAATATATAGATTATATCAATTCATGGGGCCCGATGATTTTGGGACATGCACATAAGCCGGTAGTGGATGCAGTAATTGAAAAGGCTAAAAAAGGAACTTCATTTGGAACTCCTACTGAGATTGAAACCAAGATCGCCGAGTTGGCGGTAAAAATGGTACCGAATATCGATAAGATCCGGTTTGTGAATTCCGGTACCGAGGCTTGTATGAGCGCGGTAAGACTGGCGCGGGGATATACCAATAAGGAAAAGATCATCAAATTTGCGGGATGTTACCACGGGCATAGCGATTCCTTTCTAATCCAGGCCGGGAGTGGGGCAATTACCTTTGGAAGTCCAAACAGTCCGGGAGTTACACAGGGAACTGCAAAAGATACCTTACTCGCCAAATACAACGATTTGGAGAGTGTGCAACAATTAATTGAAGCCAACAAGAATGAAATTTCCTGTATTATTTTAGAACCTGTTGCCGGAAATATGGGCTGTATTCCTCCACGAAACGGGTTTTTGGAAGGCTTGCGTAGCCTTTGCGATCAAAATGACATTCTATTGATCTTTGACGAGGTCATGACCGGGTTCAGGTTGGCTCCGGGTGGTGCTCAGGAGCGATTGGGCGTAAATGCCGATATTATTACTTTCGGGAAAGTGATAGGTGGAGGCTTACCGGTGGGAGCCTTTGCCGCAAGAAATGAAATCATGGATTATCTGTCTCCAATAGGGCCGGTTTACCAGGCGGGAACCCTGAGCGGGAATCCTTTGGCGATGGCCGCAGGACTTGCAATGTTGAATGAACTGGATCAAAACAGGCAAATTTTTGAGAGCCTAGATAAAAAAACAGCCTATTTGCATGCAGGGATAGGAGAAGCCTTGAAATCCAATAATGTCAAGCATACTATTAACAGGATTGGATCTATGATGTCTGTTCATTTTACAAATCAGCCTGTAATTGATTTTGAATCGGCGGCAACCGGAAACACCAATACTTTTAAGGAATTTTTTAATGGAATGCTGGACAACGGAATTTACCTTGCTCCAAGCGCATTTGAAACCTGGTTTATTACGGAAGCCCTTTCTTATAAAGATTTGGATGAAACCATAGCTGCGGTAAACTCTATTGCAAAAAAATTGTAAACCAAAAACTTCACAGACCTTTGAGGTTTTACTGATAAAAAACCTGTAGCATCTCTTCAGAGATCTTTACGGGTTTTTTTGTTTTATGATCCATCAGGCACCAGGTAGATTTAGCCTGGATCAGGATTTTGCCAGTCGCTTTATTAAGGATATTTACGTGACGAATGGAAGTAACGTGAGTATGTTCGCCAATAAAAGTTTGCATCAATAATTCATCTTCCAAAAAAGCCTGTTGTTTATAGTCAATTTCATGACGAACAACTATCCAAAAATAAGATTCCAGAAATTCTTTGCCTGCGCGGTTTTCCCAGTGAGCCTTTGCTATATCCTGGATCCATTGCACATATCGTACATTGTTTACGTGCTGTAACTCGTCAAGGTCCTCTTTGGTGACCCTGAGTTCCATTTTGTATATTTCAGGAGTATAGTTCATTTTTTAATAATTTCAACTTCAAACAACTTATCCCAGTTTTTCCCGGTTACATAAAGTTTTTTGGTGTCCGGGTTGTACGCAATTCCGTTTAAAACATCCAGTTTGGGATGTTGGGTAACTTTGTCCCGCAGTTCATGAAAATCAATTAACCCTTCAATAGCTCCATTTTCAGGGTTTATTATTGCAACTCCATCACGCTGATAGGTGTTGGCATAAATTTTTCCATCAACCCATTCCAATTCGTTAAGTTGGGTAGAAATGCTTTTGTGGGTAGTAGGTTGGATAAAGGATTCTTCCGCCATAGTTTTGCCATTGAGCACCCATATTTTTTCGGAGCCATCGCTTTTATAAAATTGATTTCCGTTATTGCAAAGTCCCCAGCCTTCTTTGCTTTGATTGAATTTAAACGAGCCTGTTTTTTCAAAGCTTTTAAGATCATAGATCAGGCCTTCTCCCTCTTTCCAGGTAAGTTGGTAAATTTTACCGTTTAAAATAGATAGGCCTTCTCCAAAATAACGGTCGGCCAATTTTACGTTTTTAAGGATTTCCCCGGTCTCAAAATTTGTTTTTCTCAATGAAGAGCTTCTGTATTGTCCGGTGCTTTCATATAAAGTGTCATTGTAAAACTCCAGTCCCTGAGTGTAAGCTTCGCTGTCATGAGGATAAGTGTTGATGATCTTGTAAGTGTAGATATCTGGAGGGGTATTATTGAAGATTTTAACATCAATCTTTATTGTATCTACTATGCCATCAGAATAAACCATCGCCATGATAGTTTGGTTCCCTAATTTTTGATCTTTAAGTGGAAGTTCAACTTCAGTTGCTCCCGGTTCGGTTTTCAGGGAATTATTTTCAAAATAGAACAGGGTAGAATCTATTTTTCTGTTTTTAGGATTCTTTAAGGCAATTTCAATGCTCTCTCCCAACTGATATTCTGCTTTAGAATTGCCAATACTCAAAGAAAAATCACTTATTTTTTTATTTGAATTACTTCCGCATGAAATAAGGATTAGATTTAATATTAACAGTAACAGGAGCTTAGATTTTTTCATTTAAAAATTTGTTTTTTCTTTTGGCTAAATTAATTATTTCAACTTAAAAACTCTTGCAAAAAGCATCAAAGATTGTATCTTTGCACCTGGCAAGTCCCACACAACTAGCTCCTGTTGAACTCCCCCAGGGCGGGAACGCAGCAAGGGTAAATGGTTGAGCAGTGTGATGTGGGTCGCTTGCCTTTTTTTTGTGTCTGATATTTAAATTTTATTGCATCTTTGTGGCCATGAAAACAGATACTCTCCCTAAAGTTGTTCTTATTACCGGCGGTTCTTCAGGAATCGGAAAATCCATAGGTGAATTCCTTAAAGATAAAGGTTTCAAGGTATACGGAACCAGCAGAAATCCATCCAAAACCACAAATAATATCTTCCCGATCATAGCGCTGGATGTCACTAAAAATGACACTATTCAGGTTGCCATTTCTAAAATAATTGAAAATGAAGGCCGAATTGATATACTTATTAATAATGCCGGAATCGGAATTACAGGCCCTTTAGAGGAAACTCCCGATTCTGAAATTAAAAAAGCCTTTGATACCAACTATTTCGGTCCTTTAAATGTGATCAAATCAGTTTTGCCTTTTATGCGCAAACAAGGCGGTGGTTTGATAATTAACATCACTTCTATTGCCGGTTATATGGGGCTGCCTTACAGGGGAATTTATTCGGCAACAAAAGGAGCTTTAGAAATTACAACAGAGGCTTTTAGAATGGAATTAAGGGAATTTAATATTAAAATGACCAATGTAGCCCCGGGAGATTTTGCGACCAATATTGCTGCCGGTCGTTATCACGCTCCAGTTTTGGAAGATTCTCCTTATAAAAAAGCCTATAAAAACACCTTGGAGCTTATGAACAAGCATGTGGATGAAGGTAAGGATCCTTTGGTGATGGCTAAAGCCGTCTTTAAAATTATTCAGAATGGAAATCCCAGAGGCCATTATAGAATAGGGGAGCCGTTTCAAAAATTCTCGGTTGTTTTGAAGCGTATTTTACCAGATAAAATTTATGAGAAAATATTGCTGAAGCATTATAAATTGTAATTTTGCGCATAGGCTCAGAAAATCCAGGTTTTTTAGACAGAAGGATTTTCTCAGTAAACATTAAAAAAGTACACTAAACAAACCATTATGAAATTTTTTATCGATACTGCAAATCTTGATCAAATTAAAGAAGCCCAGGATTTGGGGATTTTGGACGGGGTTACTACCAACCCTTCTCTTATGGCAAAAGAAGGAATTACTGGAAAGAAGAATATTATCAATCATTACATAAAAATATGTGAGATAGTAGATGGCGATGTAAGTGCCGAAGTAATTTCCACAGATTTTGAGGGAATTATAAAAGAAGGGAAAGAACTTGCCAAATTGCACAATCAAATTGTTGTAAAAGTTCCAATGATTAAAGAAGGAATTAAAGCAATAAAATACTTTAGTGATAACGGAATCAGGACAAACTGTACCTTGGTATTTTCTGCGGGACAGGCTTTATTGGCTGCAAAAGCCGGTGCTACCTATGTTTCTCCTTTTATAGGTAGACTGGATGATATCTCTACAGACGGTTTAAACCTGATTGCAGATATTCGATTGATCTATGATAACTACGGTTACGAAACTCAAATTTTAGCAGCGTCAATTAGACACAGCATTCATATATTGGAATGTGCCAAAATTGGAGCCGATGTAATGACAGGACCGCTTTCAACTATTGAAAGTTTGTTGAAACACCCGCTTACAGATATAGGTTTGGAGAAATTCCTTGCAGATTATAAAAAGGGGAACTAAATACTTTAGTCATATCTTATAAAAAAACCCCAACTTTATTTAAAGTTGGGTTTTTTTTATGCTTTTGAAGAAAATTATTTTGAAATAAACCAGAATATGGGTGGTGCTTAATTAGCTTGATAGTAGATAATTAATAACTGATAAATTCGAGGATCTTTGTTTCAATGTCCGGAGAATTCAGTTGGGCATCTCCCCGTACGATTCTTCCGGAAGGATCTACGAAAATTAATTTGTTCAAATAATTCTTCAGTAATTTATCTTCAACCCTTATATTTATAAGCTGAAATTCAAATTTAGGATTATATGAATTGTTTTTAATGACATTTACCCAAGACTCAAATTGATTTTTATCTATATTAATCCCTATAAAATCAATTTCGGGATATTTTACCCTCAAGTCTTCAATAATTTTATGTTGCCATTTGTGATGTCCCTGTGAATTAATTGACCAATAATAGGTTATAATTGGTTTTCTTGAAATATCCTTTAACAGGATAGTTTCTTTGGAGGTATTCCACAATTTTCTACCGCCAATATTATATCCCGGAATTAATTCTTTTTGGATTATCGCAACTTGTTTAAGATCTGCTAACCGCTCTCCGGAATAATTTATTTTAGTTAATAAGTCTAAAATAGATTGAATGTTTTCGGTATTTTGAGAGTAAATTATGCCCTGTGCAGCCAGTCGATCTAGGAATATGTTTTTTATTTTTTTATTTTGAATGATGGAATCTGCTAAAATTATCCTTCGTTTAATGTTTTCATTGCCATTTAAATTATAACAATTTTGGTTTTCTATATTATTTTCATCGCAATATTCCAAAGATTTTGTTCGAAGGAAATCATCTATTAAATTGAGGTAAACATAGTATTCCTGAAGGGTTTCATCGTTAAAAGAAATTTCTTTTCGGTATTGGTGAAAATCTTTTGGAATTTTTTTTACAAATTCCCTATAATATTTCCGAATTAAAAATGCATATCGTTCCCGCAAATCGTAAAATTCATAATCAATACTGGAGTTGGCCAATTTTTTAAAATCTTCCGATATATCAAATTTTTTGTCAAGGAGCTCAAGACGTTGTTGACGTTCATTCCGTATAGAATCTGTTTTCTGTGCAAATTCAGAGGGGTCTAGTTTATAGTAATTCAGTATAAAATTGTTATCCTGTTGGTTTAATAAATACAAATTGGTGAGGAAATTACTTTTTTCAGAACCTTTTCCGCTAAAGTATATAGATTCGTCAAAAGCTAGAGTATTTACCCAGACTAATGTGCTGTCACCAGGTTCTATATAAATGATTTGATTTTCAGGAGGGTGTTTAAAAACATATAATCCGGCCTGGGTATTTTTCAATGTCCCGCCAAATTGATTCTTGTCATTGAGATAAAGTGTGTCCAAATTGACATCATTTTTAGAAATGATCACATATTTGGAACTTGGATTGGCAATTTGTCCTCCAATATAAATATCTTCAGAAATCTTTTTATCCTGTTTGCAGGATAAAAAGGAAATGAAGAAAAAACATATAAATATTAACTTTAATTTCATGTGGGAATTTCATGTGGGGATAAAATGCCTTGTGAATTCATACTTATAAGAATTTGAATTCAAACAAATATAATTTTTACTGTATCGAGTGTGTGTTAATCACACGTTAAAAGGATTATTTAAAACGTTAATCTTTTAGCACGTGGACAATAATAGTTACTTTTGCAAAAAATTACAAGAAAAAAAATAAAATAATATGTTATCAGTTTCAAATCTTTCGGTTCAATTTGGTAAGCGAGTATTGTTTGACGATGTTAATACCAGCTTCCTTCAAGGGAATTGTTATGGAATCATTGGCGCCAATGGAGCTGGAAAATCGACGTTTTTAAATATTCTTACGGGAAAAAGCGAATCCACAAGCGGTCGGGTATTTCTTGAGCCTGGAAAACGCATGTCTGTTCTGGAGCAAAATCACAATTTATATAATGAGTATTCAGTTCTTGAAACGGTTATGATGGGTAATACACCTATGTACAAGATCAAGAAGGAAATGGATGAGATTTATGCGAAGGAAGATTTTGGTGATGCCGATGGTGAAAGGGTAGGAGTGCTGCAGGTAGAATTTGAAGAAATGAATGGTTGGAATGCCGAAAGTGATGCTGCCACCTTGCTTTCAAATCTAGGGATCAAGGCAGATCTGCATTATAATATGGTGAAAGATCTGGACGGAAAACAAAAAGTAAGGGTGCTTTTGGCGCAGGCACTTTTTGGCAACCCGGATGTGCTTATTATGGATGAGCCCACAAATGATCTGGATTACGATACAATTATTTGGTTAGAGAATTTTTTGGCTAATTATGAGAATACAGTAATAGTTGTATCTCATGACCGTCACTTTTTGGATTCTGTTTGTACACACATCTCCGATATAGATTTTGGAAAAATAAGCCATTTTAGTGGGAATTACACCTTCTGGTATGAATCTTCGCAATTGGCGGCCAGGCAGCGATCACAACAAAACAAAAAAGCGGAAGAAAAGAAGAATGAACTTCAGGAATTTATTAGACGTTTTAGCGCTAACATGGCAAAATCCAAACAGGCTACTTCCCGAAAAAAAATGATCGATAAATTAAATATTGATGACATAAGACCTTCCAGTCGAAGATATCCTGCGATTATTTTTGAAAGAGACCGTGAGGCGGGGGATCAAATACTAAATATTGAAGGTTTGGAAGCTTCAATTGAAGGGGATACCTTATTCAAGAATGTAGATATCAACTTAAAAAAGGGTGATAAAGTAGTTATTTACTCCAGAGATTCCAGGGCTACCACCGCCTTTTATGAAATTATCAATGGAAACGAACATCCTGTTTCGGGAAAATATTCTTGGGGAATTACCACATCCCAATCTTATCTTCCTTTAAATAATTCTCCGTTTTTTAAAAACGATCTCACTTTGGTGGATTGGTTAAGACAATGGACCAAAACTGAAGAAGAACGCGAGGAAGTTAATATCCGTGGATTCTTGGGGAAAATGATCTTTAGCGGGGAAGAAGCTCTAAAAACTTCAAGGGTGCTTTCCGGAGGTGAAAAAGTGCGTTGTATGCTCAGCCGGATGATGATGATGCGTGCCAATGTTTTGATGCTTGACGAACCTACAAACCATTTGGACCTGGAAACTATCACCGCTTTCAATAATTCATTGAAAAACTTTAAGGGAACGGTTATGTTCACTACGCGTGACCACGAGTTTGCCCAAACAGTCGCAAATCGTGTTATTGAATTGACACCCTCCGGTGTTATTGACCGTTACACCACTTTTGATGAATATATGGGTGATAAGAAATTAAAGGAACAGCGGGATAAAATGTATGCGTTATAAGCTTGATATTTATAAAGCTGGAACTTTTTATAAAAAAATGAAGAAAGAAACAGCATTATAATAAAAAATCAGGGTTTTACAGTGCAAATGTTAGTGCCTAGTAAATCCCTGAGTTATTTTATTGATGTTTTAAATGAAAACAATAAAGCTTAAACAGCTTTATAATACTTCCACAGATCATAAATTCCGAAGGCAACAAAACCAATGGCGAGGATCAGATTCAGAGTATTAGCTTCTTCTGTATTATTTGAAAGATTATACAATTTAAAGGAGCCATAGCTCAGGAAAAGCAATCCAAGAACCAGATTCCAAATATTTCTTTTTTTAGGGGTGTTATTCTCCATCTTTATAATCTTTAGGGAATGTAGATTTTGCAATTTTCATAGCTTCATCCAGATTGGTTTTTTCGGCAAATAGCAGTACTTGTCCACGCATACCACCGCCAAAACCCGCTCGCAGGCCCGAGTCAAAATCGTTTCTGACCCTGGAAGAAATCCCCGCTTCATTCAATAGATTCTGAAGGAATTGAACATTAACTTCAGATCCAGTATATACCCATTCATAATCTTGGTCTGTATTCATATCATTTTAATTGAGAAACCAAGATACATATTTATTCAGCGATAATCAATAGCGCTTTTAAAGAGTTTAACGTTTTAAGCAGTGAAGTATTTACTGTTCCAGATTAGATTGCGGAACTAAAATTCATTCCTATCTTAAAACCGAATAAAACAGCGTGTCAGGAAATTCATTACTGGATAGGGTTCAATACAAAAAGGCCCTTCTCAATTAGTTGAATAGGACCTTTTTGTATATAAAATAAAATCTGTTTATCTCAATTCCGCATTCAGTTCTTTTTCAAAACGTTGCTGCAGTTTTTTCATGATCTTATCGATTTGTTTATCGGTCAGGGTACTGTGCTCATCCTGAAATTTAAAACTCACGGCATAACTTTTTTTGCCTTTCGGAAGGTTTTCCCCCTGATAAACATCAAATAAATTAACCGATTTTAACAATTTCTTTTCGGTTTGCATCGCGATATTTTCAATTTCCTGATATTGAATGGCAGAATCCAGCAACAAGGCAAAATCCCTTCGCACGCTTGGGAATTTTGGGATTGCAACAAATTTTGGCTTTTTGGCTTTTGAGGTTTCAATGACCTGATCCCAATTGAAATCGGCGAATAATACCTCCTGTTGAATGCTGAAATGTTTTAACACCGATTTTTTAACCACGCCAAATTCAACCAATTTAGATTTGCCTTCACTTATTGATAATCCTTCAGAAAACACATCAGATTTAACTGCTCCTATTTTCGTATCGCGAATGCCTAATTTTTCAAAAATGAGTTCGATAATTCCTTTCAGAAAAAAGAAATTGTCGGGATTTGCAACCGTGCCCCAGCCTTCTGGAAAGCGGTTTCCGGAAACAAATAAACTTAAATGCTTGTTTTCTATTCTTCCACTTTCGTACTGATGATAGGTTTTTCCAAATTCAAATATTTTCAGATCGTTACGTTTTCTGTTTAGGTTATAACTTACTACTTCCAGACCAGAAAACAGCAAAGATTGTCGTAGCACCGATAGATCCTGGCTTAATGGATTTAACATCCTTACCTCATTTTCTTCCTTAATCTGTTCGCTTAGTTTTGCGTAAACCGGTGTTGTTAAAGAGTTGGCCATAGTTTCATAAAAACCCTGTCCCACCAGTTGATTTGCAATATGATTTTGAAGTTTATGATCTTCAAATTTTGAAGAATTTGAAACTGAGGCATTAAATTTGGTGCCGAATTCAATGTTGTTGTATCCATAAACTCTTAAAATTTCCTCGATAACATCGGCTTCCCGTTTTACATCTGCCCTATAAGATGGAATTGTAAGTCCCATTCCGGTTTCAGTAACATTATTAACCCTTATTTCCAATGAAGCAAGAATAGATTTTATGGTTTCTTCTGCAAGGTTCTGACCTATAAGTTTGTTAACCTTCTCAAAAGTTAAGAAAACCTGGAAATCCTCAATTTTATTGGAATACAAGTCTTCCACATCACTCGTGATTTCGCCATCTGCAATTTCTTTAATGAGCAGTGCAACCCTTTTTAAAGCATATTGGGTGATATTTGGATCTATTCCCCTTTCAAATCTAAAAGAAGCATCGGTGTTTAGACCGTGGCGTTTTGCCGTTTTACGAATACTAACTGGGTTAAAATATGCGCTTTCAATAAATATTTTTGTTGTTTGCTGAGAAACTCCACTGTCTAATCCACCAAAAACACCGGCAATACACAATGGTTTTTCAATGTCGCAGATCATTAGGTCCTCCTCGTGCAATTCCCGCTCTACTCCATCTAAAGTGATAAATTTCGTTCCTGATTTAAGGGTTTTTACGTGAATTTCATTTCCGGAGATCTTGTCGGCATCAAAAGCATGCAAAGGTTGTCCCAATGCATGCATCACATAATTTGTGGCATCAACAATGGTATTTTTCGGATTTATTCCAATTGCTTTTAGTCTGTTTTGAAGCCATTTAGGAGAATCTATTACTTTGATTCCTGAGATCGTCATGCCGCAATAGCGAGGTGCAAGACTGGAATCTTCAACAATTATAGGAATTCTGAAACTTCGGCTGTCAATATTAAAGGCACTTACAGAGGGAGTAATAATCTCCAAACTTATTTTTTGTTGCTGATAGCCTGCCTTCAGATCCCTGGCAACACCCCAGTGACTCATAGCATCCGAACGGTTTGGGGTAAGTCCTATTTCAAAAACGTAATCATTTTCAATATTAAAAATTTCAGAAACGGGAGTGCCGGGAATCAAATCATCTTTAAGCACCATAATTCCATCGTGGCTGGCTCCAAGTCCCAGTTCACTTTCTGAACATACCATACCAAGGCTTTCCTCCCCGCGGATCTTTCCTTTTTTTATTAACCAGGCTTCCCCTTTTTCGTCATACAAAGTTGTACCAATTGTCGCGACTGGAACTTTTTGCCCCACAGCAATATTGGGGGCGCCGCATACTATTTGAAGTGATTCTCCATTGCCAATATCCACTTTGCATAATTTAAGCCTGTCTGCATTGGGATGAAGCTCGCAAATCAATACATGACCGGTTACTATTCCCTGTAACCCGCCTTTTACACTTTGGAAATTATGTATCCCCTCTACTTCCAGTCCTAAATCTGTCAGCAAATGACCAGTTTCTTCAGGATTATTGGGGAGTTTTATAAATTGATTAAGCCAGTTGTATGAAATCTTCATAAGTGTTTTTTTTCCGATGGTAAAGATAGTATTATCTAATAGTATTGACATAATTTGAATTTTGTTTTTACAGGAAAACAGAAGAAAAAAAAATGAGAGCCATTTGGCTCTCATTTCTAATGAGGTAAATAGAACTCTAATTCTTTTTTTCCATTTTCATTGCATACACCTTTTTCCACTCTTGCTCATTTGCTCCGGGTTCAAATATCACCCAGTCTAGCTTATTATTATCGTTTTTATTTATTTCGTGTCTCATTTTCTTCTTTTCTCCTTTTCGGTTGGTGTATATTTCCATTAATTCCAGTTTATTATCTCCTACTTTATTTATTTTGATAAAGGAATTTTCAATTCCCATAGGACTCAATGTGTTGATATAAGCCACATCATAACCTTCATCTATAGGATCATAAACCATGATTCTTTTTGAGAAGATCTCTCCGTTGCTGTTCTTATGCTTAATGGTAATAAGGGAAGATGTTTCATCATATACAATTTCATCTGTGCCGGTGATATTCCCGGATTCTACGCCATTAGTAAAATTGGTGGAATTCAGATTCCAGTTCCCAACCAGAAAATTTAGCTGTTTGTGCTTGTTCTCCAACCGTGCCAGTTTAGCTTTGGAGCTCTGTAGAATACGGGTTTGTTCATCTTCTTTATCGCTTTTTTCTGCCTTGGCTATAGATTCTTTTAAATACTTTTTGGCTCCCTCAGGATCTCCTTTTTCAATGAGATAATCGGCATAAGAGTCCCTGGGATTCGCTGCCTGGGGATATTCCTTCATATTCAGGCTAAAGATTTTTTCTGCCGACTCCATGTCTTTATCATCCATCATAATCTGGTACCCAATTCGGTTGAGTTCCCACTCGGTAATAGTATACTCGTCACTTTTAGATTTAAGTTCGGTGTACTTTTGCAGTGCGCTGTCAATTCCATTTTGTTTGTATTCCTGATACACAGCATCCCCTACAGATTTCTTCTGTATGGTGTCCTGTGCGAAGGCCGTAACCGAAAAACATAAAATGAAAAGGCTAATAAGTCGGGGAAGGTTGAAATTTGTTTTCATAATTGTGATATTTAGATGGTTAATCTTTAAAATTAATAAATAAATACCTGAATATTTGCCAGACTATTTTATGAATGGTAGAACTCAAAATAAAGATTTCTTAGGTAATCGCAGATTTAAAGAAATAAGCCTATGAGATTTTTAAAAACCATCCTTGTTACAAAGCAGGAATTAGAGAAAATTCAAAAAATTAAGAATCTATATAAAGTGCAGAATACTAAGTTTAAATACAAAAATGGGTGAAATCCATTAGAAATTGAATTAAATAAAAAAGAGCCCGAAGGCCCTTTATAATTATTATGTAGAAAATATTAATTGCAATTCGTTACTATATTTGCAAGGTCACCTTTTTTAGAAATGTCATTTACTTTAAAATCGGTCCAAACATTACTTTCATTCGAATTTCCACTGCAATCTGGTGTAAGTGTCAACGTCCAGGTATAAATTTCACAAGCATCTAGATCCATTATTTCACTTCTTGTTGAGGACTTGCCATTCCAGTTTGGCCAATCATATCCGGTAGCTACAACACTTTGTGCAAATGTAAATACAACTTCTGCACCTGCCATATCTTCTTCAGGAATATAAGTGAAGGTATAAGTATCATCTGGGTTGACTACATAGTTGAAGCTTTCTTTGCAGTTCGAGCAGTCAACTACATCAAGGGTTACTTTATAATCAAAGCCACCTGCACTTATTTTCGCTCTAAAACTATAGGAACCAATCTCCACAACATCATCTTCATACATATATTCTTGAGGTCCTGTTCCGGAAAAACTTAAATCTTTGAAGGCTAACCACTCGTCAGATCCGGGATAAGTTTCAATCTGAATTTTAATATCGGTATTGGCAAGGTGAGGACCGTTCTGGTTCTGAGGGAAATTAAAAACAAAAACCGGGGCTTCCCCAGCACAAATTTCTGCTTCCAAAAAGCTCAATGATTTATCAACCTCTTGCGCTTTAAATTTCGCATCAGCTGTTAATAAATTTTCAGTGGAATCAATAGACTCAACACTGCATCCGGTCACTCCCAGTATGAGGAGGAATAAGTAAATCATTTTTTTCATATAAGAAATTTTTTAGTTTTAAGAATATGAAATTAGCTAAAAATTGCATTGAAAATTACGGAATTACTACTTATTCGTTAAGATCATTGATTATATCGGTAAAATGTCAAAAATACTGGATTTCCCCCATATAACTTATTTACAAAGGATGGAGATAGGGTTTTAAAACTTAATTTTTTAACAATTTTTTATTGCCGGGCTATAATTTGATTAGAATTCCGGATTCAAAATTCAACTTTTGGTCTTCAGAAGCCCTTAGCTGATGTAATTCCAGATATTTTTATGTTTTCCCAGCTGGGCGTAGGTGTAGCGAATCATCTTGTTTTTTTCAAGCTTTAGTTCGGGGTCTTCGGTCAAAAGCTTTTTTGCATAATCCCGGGCGGTTTTCAAAATAAGGTTGTCTTTAACAATATCGGCAATTTTAAGGTTTAGAATCCCGCTTTGCTGTGTCCCCATCAGATCTCCCGGCCCGCGCAGGTTTAGATCAACTTCCGCAATTTCAAAACCGTCATTTGTGCCTACCATAGTTTGCAATCTGGTTTTTGCATCGGAAGAAAGTTTATGGCCAGACATCAAAATACAATAACTCTGCTCGGCCCCACGACCTACGCGACCCCGAAGTTGGTGTAATTGAGAAAGCCCGAAACGCTCGGCACTCTCAACAATCATAACACTTGCATTGGGAACATCAACGCCAACTTCAATTACGGTGGTGGCCACCATAATCTGAGTTTCTCGTTTTACAAAACGCTGCATTTCATATTCCTTGTCCACCGGTTTCATTTGCCCGTGTAAAATGGAGATCTGAAATTCCGGCATCGGAAATTCCCGGACAATGCTTTCGTATCCATCCATTAAATCCTTGTAATCCATAGTTGCAGATTCCTGAATTAACGGGTAAACAATATAAATTTGTCTGCCTTTTGATATTTCATCTTTTATAAATCTGAAGACTTTTAGACGGTTGCTGTCGTACCTGTGTACAGTTTTTATGGATTGCCTCCCGGGCGGCAGTTCGTCTATTACAGAGATATCCAGATCTCCATATAAACTCATGGCCAGGGTTCGCGGAATAGGGGTTGCCGTCATCACCAAAATGTGTGGCGGAAGATGATTTTTTTTCCACAATCTTGAGCGTTGTTCAACGCCAAATCTGTGTTGCTCATCTATGATTGCGAGGCCTAAATTTTTGAATTTCACCTTGTCTTCCAGTAGTGCATGAGTACCAATAAGGATGTCAATTTCGCCATTTTCGAGTTTTTCGTGAATTTCTCTTCTTTTTGAAGTTTTAGTTGAACCAGTTAGTAGAAAGATACTGGTATTAAGTTCTTTACACAATTCAAATAAACCGTTATAGTGCTGTACTGACAAAATTTCAGTAGGAGCCATTAAACAGGCTTGAAATCCATTGTCAAGTGCTATCAGCATTGACATAAGCGCTACTATGGTCTTTCCGGAACCTACATCGCCCTGTAACAACCTGTTCATTTGCGCACCACTGCCCAAATCGCTCCTTATTTCCCTGATCACTCTTTTCTGCGCGCCGGTTAAATGGAAGGGTAAATGCTCTTTATAAAACTCGGTAAAATTGTTGCCGATCTGGTCAAAAACAAAGCCCTTAATTCTTAGTTTTTGAAGCATATTTTTGATCAGCAATTGCAGCTGAACATAAAACAATTCTTCAAATTTTAATCTGAATTGGGCATTGGAAAGCAGCTCCTGACTCTTTGGAAAATGAATATTAAAAAGTGCGTCAGCCCTTGAAATAAGTTTTAATTCCTCTTTAATTTCTTCGCTTAAGGTATCGTAAAACTGGCCGCGGGTTTCTATAAAAAGTTGCTGCATTAATTTATTTACCACCCGGTTGGTAATTCCTTTATTCGATAGTTTTTCTGTTGACGGATAAACCGGTTGCATGACACTGCGCATGCTTTTTTCATGTTCCGCGAGCAATTCTATCTCAGGATGTGCCATGCTGAAAAGACCATTGAACCAATTAGTTTTTCCGAAGATCACATAAGGTGTATTGAGTTTTAAATTCTCCCTGATCCATTTATGCCCTCTGAACCATACCAATTCCATTTTTCCGGTTTCATCTATAAATTCTGCTACCAGGCGTTTTCCGTTTTTTTGCTCCACGGTTTTCAGGTTGATTATTTTACCTGTTACCTGCACCTCAGAAGAATTTTGTTGCAGTTCATTAATTTTATAAAAACGAGTTTTATCCAGATACCGATTCGGAAAGAAATTTATGAAGTCTTGATAGGTGTGAATTCCCAATTCCTTGCGCATTAAATCGGCCCGGTTGGGACCAACTCCTTTTAAATAATCTATTGGGGTTTGCATCAAATTGGCATTCATAGAACGAAGATATTAAATCCTGTTTTAATCAATGATAAAAATAAAATGGAAATTAAAAACCGCAAAGGTTTTCAAAACCTGTGAGGTTTATAATATCGGGATTTTGTACTTTGCCGTTGATTATGATCCTGTCTTTATGAAAAGCTGCTTCCTGCTTGTTTTCTCTTCATTTTATTTTGGATGTTTTGCACAATTCAATCCATTATTGGATCAGTCTTTAAAGGTGGATTTTAAAAATGTCAATGCCGAAATTTCAATTTTTCCAAAAGAAAATGAGGTAAAAGGGAAGGTGCATTTCCTGTTTGAAATTCTAGCCGCTACGGATTCTATTTACATTGATGCCAAAAACATGCACTTTGAGAAAGTGCTTCTAAATAATTCCCGGGTCGAATTCTATAATGACAGCACTCGTTTATGGTTAATCTCCGATTTTAAGCCTTCCAAAGAGAACAAATTGGATTTGATCTATTCGGTAAAGCCTAAACAAACCATGTATTTTATCAATTGGGCGTTTGCTGATGAATTAAACGTGACAAAACAAGTCTGGACACAGGGCCAGGGGAAATACACTTCTCACTGGTTGCCCAGTTTTGACGATATGAGTGAGAAGGCCATTTTTGATTTGAAGATTAATTTTAATTCCGGTTATGAGGTAATCGCAAACGGGGAACTAAAGGGGAAAGTTGCTGTAAACGATTCTATAACGCAATGGCAATTCGGGATGCTGAAACCTATGAGCAGTTATTTGGTCGCTGTGGTAGCAGGAAAATTCCATCAGCAAGATCTGGAATCCGCTTCCGGGATCCCAATTTCATTGTACTACCAGCCGGAAGATGGAGATAAAGTTGAACCTACTTACCGGTATTCAAAAGAAATATTCGATTTTTTTGAAGCTGAGATTGGTTATCCTTATCCCTGGCAAAATTACAAGCAAATCCCGGTACAGGATTTTTTGTATTCAGGAATGGAAAACACGGGCACAACTTTTTTTTCCAATTCGCTGATGGTTGATTCCATTGCTTTTAATGACATAAACTATGTAAATGTCAATGCGCACGAATTGGCGCACCAGTGGTTTGGAGACTTAATTACCGAAACCAATGGCCAACATCATTGGTTGCACGAAGGTTTTTCAACCTATTATGCAATGCTGGCAGAAAAAGAATTATTTGGGGAAGATTATTATTACTGGAAACTGTACGAATCTGCCGAGCAGTTAAAAGAGTTGAGCGACAAAGGCAAAGGAGAGTCCTTGCTGGCAAAAAATTCCAGTTCCCTCACCTATTATCAAAAAGGAGCCTGGGCTTTGCATATCCTTCGGGAGAAGGTAGGAGATGATGCTTTTGAGCTTGCTATTAAAAATTATATTGAAAAATATGCGTTTAAAAATGTAACCACCAAAGATTTTATAGATGAAGTTGAAAGAACTTCAGATCAGGATTTATCCGGATTTGTGGACGATTGGCTGAAACAATCTGCTTTTCAGGGCACTGAAGTTTTAAATTCATTAAAAAGATCAAAATTTATTACCAATTATTTAGAAACTGCTGCCCTCAGACAAATTCCTTTTCATGATAAAACAGTTCTGCTCAACCGGGTTTTAGAGTTCCCGGTAAACGATTATATAGGACAGGAAGCAGTTTTTCAATTGGAGGGAGAAAATAGCCCTTCTGCACTAAAACTTTATAAGAAAGCTTTTGAAAGCGGAAATATTTACATGAGACAAGCCATCGCAGTAAGTATGGAAAATATACCTTTGGAATTAAAGGGGGAATTTATTGGGCTGCTTGAGGATAAATCGTATTTAACAGTAGAAAAATCACTTCTGAAACTCTGGATACAATTTCCAGAAGAAACTGGGATATGGCTTGAAAAAACTGCAAATATCGAGGGTTTTCCCAATAAGAATGTACGCATGTTATGGCTCACCATAAATTTGGTAAGTCCGGAAATCGATCCCGAAAAAACTGAAGAATACTACAAGGAACTTTCCGACTATACCCGGGAATATTATCCCTTTGAGATCAGGCAAAACGCTTTTGGTTATTTATATCAGCTCGATGCCTTCACCCAACAAAATTTAATCGATTTATTACAAGCTGCCCGGCATCATACTTATCGTTTCAGGGATTTTAGTCGTAAACTTTTAGATAGGTTGCTGGGAAATCAAGAATATCGTGAAAAATTTGTAGTTTTAAAGGAACTATTATCCGGAGACGACCGGGAACTTTTAAACAAAAGGCTCAACAAATAGATGCGAGCATTGATAATTTCAGGAGGAGGCAGTAAAGGCGCTTTCGCAGGCGGAGTTGCACAATATTTGACGGAAGTTCAGGGCAATAAATATGACATGTTTTTAGGAACTTCTACAGGCAGCTTGTTAATTTCTCATTTAGCATTGAACAATGCCCTGAAAGTCAAGGATGTCTATACTTCAGTAAACCAAAAGAGTATTTTTAGCAATTGCCCTTTTTTTGTTAAACGGGTTCATGGGTATGATCAAATCTCTATCAACCATTTCAACGTTTTAAAGAATATTATAAAGGGAAGAAAAACTTTCGGCGAAAGCCAAAATTTAAAAAACTTGATTTTGGATTCCTTTTCTCCCGAAGAGTTTGAGGAATTAAAAGCTGGAAATAAGGATATAGTGGTTACGGTTTCAAATTTATCCTTAAATGAGGTGGAATACAAATCTATTAAAGAATACAATTATGAAGATTTTTGTGAATGGATCTGGATCTCCTGTAATTATATTCCATTTATGAGTTTGGTCAAAAAAAATGGTTGTGAATATGCTGATGGAGGCTTTGGTTCTATGGCACCTATTGAGGAGGCAATTAAGCGGGGGGCCACAGAGATAGATGCGATTATTCTACATACGGAAGTAACTTATTTTAACCGGTTACCTTCAAAAAATGTATTTTCTCTCATCACCAATTTATTCAACTTTATGCTGGATAGGATAGAAAATCAAAACATCCGGATTGGGAAATTTGTCTCTGTCAATAACGATGCTATCATTAACTTTTACTATACTCCCACCGTATTGACCACTAATTCACTTATTTTTGATAAAATTAAGATGGAAAGCTGGTGGGAAAGCGGGTATAGCTATGCAAAATTTAAAAATGAAAAACTCAACCAAATAGAAATTTAATGCGGGCATTGGTGATTTCAGGAGGTGGTAGTAAAGGCGCTTTTGCAGGCGGCGTGGCTCAGTATTTAATGGAAGAAGGTGGGAAAAAATACGATCTTTTTATAGGTACATCTACCGGGAGTTTATTGATCCCTCATCTTGCCGATGGGAATATTGAAAAAATACATGATATTTATATTAATGTTTCCCAACGCAAAATATTCAGCATCAATCCGTTTATTGTCAAGAGAAAAGATGGCCGGGAATATGTGACCATCAATTATTTAAATATGTTTTGGCAGTTTATAAAACAGCGGCGAACCTTTGGGGAAAGTAAAAATTTGCAAAAACACATAAAACTCCATTTTACCGAGGAAAACTTCAACTCCCTAAAACAAAGGGACAATGATGTGGTAGTAACGGTTTCCAATTTATCCAAAAATAGGGTGGAATATAAATCTATAAAGGATTTTTCATATGATGATTTTTGCGACTGGATCTGGATAAGTTGTAATTACATTCCATTTATGAGCCTGGCCACAAAAAACGGATATGAGTATGCAGATGGGGGATTGGGATGTGTAGTTCCAATAAGGGAGGCAATAAAGCGAGGGGCTACCGAGGTGGATGCCATAATCCTTGAAGCCGAAAATATGGAATATAACAAGGTGCTGGGCAAAAATCCTTTCTCCTTAATGATCAATCTATTTGGGTTTTTATTGGATCAGGTAGAATATCACGATGTTGTGGAAGGGAAACTTGCAGCCTTGAACCGCAAGGTGAAATTAACAACGTATTATACCCCGGTTCAATTGACAGAAAACTCGCTTGTATTCAATAAAAAAGCGATGAAATCCTGGTGGGAACAGGGTTACGAATATGCGAGGGAAAGAGAATTACAAAATAAAAAAGCTTCCAAAAGATTCTGGAGACCTTTCTTTTGATCAGATAATATTTCTAACTTCGTTTTTCACAAATTCCAGCGCGGCGTCTGTGGGAGCAGCTTGATCCATCAAATTGGTCAGGATCACTTCCCGTAATTTTTCTGCAGAATCTATATTTTCTCCCTGCGCAGTTTTCCGGATAATTCCTATGGTAGCGTTTTTCGCGGTTTTAATTACATTCCAACATTCTGCCGACATATAAATTTGTTGCGCGAGATTATGCTCAAATTCCTGATCGATGGTTTGTGCGAGCAACCTTCCATACTCATCCTTATTTAAACTGGAAGGTTTAATTCGCAAAAGTATTTTGCCCATAGAAATGCGTTCCAAAAACAGGGTCATACGTTCGTATGCCTGCAACCGGATGGGTAATGCTGTGCTTTGATTCTTGCGTCTAAGTAAAAAACGTCTGCGTTTTTCCTCATTAGTGATGTGCATTTTAAAGAAATAAAAGGCGACTGCACCTACTATTGCTGCAGGTAAAAGGGAAGTTAATAATTGTAAAAGATTGATTTCGTTCATAATATTTTAAGATAGATCGATGTTTCTTCGGTTATTGAATGTTGTTGAAGTTCGTGGTTTTTTTTAATATTTTTTATAAAAATCCCTTCGCCAGGTAATCACTTGTCCTATGTTTTCTGCCGCTGCGTTAATCGGCTCATCAATTTCTAGATTAACACTTTATATTGTTTGCGACTGGATTCCAATTCCAATCAGTATTAAAATGCATAATAGATAATATTTCTTGGAAAAATAGATTTTAAATTAAAAATTTATGAGACGGAATCCTTCATTTAGACTTGATCCAGGGCAGTATTTTTTGAGCAAACAAAAATAAAACTCAGAATAAAGAGTATTTGAAGGTAATTTTTCATTAATCCTATAATTTAAAAAAGGAAGGCTAAATGTATTTAAAATATCAATGCTGACATAATCTGAATTGCATTTGTTCAAAAGTAAGGTGGAATAGAATTTTAATTAACGGTTAAATTTGGTTAAATTCCCGGCTTAAAAGAAAGAGAAAAATTGGAATCATATTTAGCTGAATTAAACGATGCCCAAAAAGCACCAGTCCTGCAAAAGGACGGTGCAATGATTGTGATTGCCGGGGCTGGCTCGGGGAAAACAAGGGTGCTTACCTATAGAATTGCTTATATGATGAGCAAGGGAGTGGATCCATTTAATATTTTGGCGTTGACATTTACAAATAAAGCTGCCCGGGAAATGAAAAAACGGATCTCCCAAATTGTTGGAAGTACTGAATCCAAGAGTTTATGGATGGGAACGTTCCATTCCATTTTTGCAAAAATGCTTCGTTTTGAAGCCGATAAACTTGGATATCCTTCCAATTTCACAATTTATGATACCCAGGATTCACAAAGGCTAATTTCTGCGATAATTAAGGAAATGGGACTGGATAAAGATATTTATAAATACAAACAGGTGTACTCCAGAATATCTTCTTATAAAAACAGCCTGATAACGGTAAAGGCCTATTTTCAAAATCCCGAGTTGAAGGAAGCTGATGCCATGTCTAAAAAACCCAGGTTGGGAGACATTTATAAAAATTATGTGGATCGCTGCTTTAAGGCCGGAGCTATGGATTTTGATGATTTGTTGCTCAAAACCAACGAATTGTTAAACCGTTTTCCGGAAGTGCTTCAAAAATATCAAAACCGCTTTCGTTATATTCTGGTAGATGAGTATCAGGATACCAACCATTCGCAGTATTTAATAATAAAAGCGCTTTCAGATAAATTTCAGAATATATGTGTGGTTGGTGATGATGCACAAAGTATTTATGCCTTCCGTGGCGCGAATATCAACAATATTCTCAATTTTCAGAAGGATTATGACAATGTCCAAATGTACAGGCTTGAACAAAATTACAGGTCTACAAGAAACATTGTGAATGCGGCAAACTCAATTATCGAAAAAAACAAGACCAAACTCGAAAAAATAGTTTGGACAGATAACGAAGAAGGTCCCAAAATTATTGTGAACCAGTTGTTGACCGATGGGGAAGAGGGACGTTTTGTAGCCAGTTCAATTTTTGAAAATAAGATGCAAAACCAACTCAAAAACAGCGATTTTGCAATTTTATACAGAACAAACGCCCAAAGTAGGGCAATGGAGGATGCCCTGAGAAAAAGGGAAATTCCCTATAGAATTTATGGCGGACTTTCTTTTTATCAGCGAAAGGAAATCAAAGATGTACTATCTTATTTGCGTTTGCTTGTAAATCCCAACGATGAGGAAGCTCTAAAAAGGATTATTAATTTTCCTGCCAGGGGAATTGGGCAAACCACTATTGATAAATTGACTATTGCAGCCAATCAGTACGGCAAGTCAATTTTTGAGGTGATCGAGAATATAGATCATATGGATCTTAAAATAAATTCAGGTACAAGGACCAGGCTTTCCAATTTCGTAAATATGATCAAGAGTTTCGCCATTTTAAATGAAAATGCCGATGCCTTTACTGTGGCAGACACTGTTTCAAAAAAGACCGGTCTGGTGCAGGAACTAAAAAAAGACGGAACTCCTGAAGGAGTAGCAAAAATTGAGAATATTGAGGAATTGTTAAACGGAATGAAGGATTTTGTGGAAGGGCAAATTGAGTTGGCGGATGCTACAGGTTCTTTAGCCGAATTTCTTGAGGATGTCGCACTTGCAACCGATTTAGATAATGATACAGGGGATGATGACAGGGTGGCCCTTATGACCATTCATTTAGCAAAAGGTTTAGAATTCCCGTACGTTTACATAGTAGGATTGGAAGAGGATCTTTTTCCATCCGGAATGAGTATGGGTAATAGGAGTGAGCTGGAAGAAGAACGCAGATTGTTTTACGTGGCTCTTACTCGTGCCGAAAAACAGGCATACCTTACCTATGCTCAATCGCGTTACAGATGGGGTAAATTGGTGGAAGCCGAACCCAGCAGATTTATAGAAGAAATAGAGGAACAGTATAAATCTTATATGATCCCTCAGGACGATTACAAATACAAGCCTTTAATCGACCTGGATATTTTTGGAGAAGTAGATAAAAGTAAATTACGTCAAAAAAAGCCCACTGCAGGATCTACACCACCAGCCCATAAACCCAGCGAGGAACAACTTCGAAAATTGAGAAAACTGAGACCTGCAATTGGAGCTTCAGCTACGGCATCAATTAAAGATAGTGTCAAACTGGAAGTAGGAAATGCGGTAGAACACATGAGGTTTGGAAAAGGTTTAGTGATTAGCCTGGAAGGAATTGGCCAGGATAAAAAAGCGGAAATTAATTTTGAAAATGGTGGGATCAAAAAGTTGTTGCTTCGGTTTGCAAAGCTAAAATTGCTTTCATAATTATTTAAACATTTTTTGACGTTAGAGATAGGAGATCTATCCGGCGTATTTTGAATTACATTTTATAGTCATGACATTTTAGCTTGAAAGTTTGTACTAACCTTAGTAAGGACTATTTAAATCCGGCTAATTTGAAAACTCTAAAATTCGCAATAAATACTCGATAATTTGAAACCCCAAAATAAAATAAGAAAGCAAACTTATTTTATTTTGGGGTTTTTGTGTATTGGGCAATACTCAATCTCCTTAGTGCACCTTTTACCGGGCTAGCTCATGATGAGGCTTATTATTGGATGTATTCCAAAAAATTAGATTGGGGTTTTTATGATCATCCACCCGCTGTTGCGTTAATAATAAAAGCGGGTTATTTTCTCTTTGAAAATGCTTTTGGATTGCGCTTTGTAAGCGTTTTAACCGGGTGTATATTCCTGGTTTTAATTTAATCTGAACTTTCAATTTATTCTTTCCATTACAAAATATTTATCCTTCTCAAAATATCATTAATTAAAAAGAAAGCTTGAATGAAATAACTTTAATTCCATTCAGGCTTTCTTTTTTTCTCATTTAAAACGAGAAAAAAAGAAAAAAATATTATTAAATCCTGGGAAATTTGTAAATTCTCCGTGTTTTAAAATCAGAAAAATATGGCGAATCTAATTAGGATTTATGAAGAAAATCCCAATCCCAAAGATATTAAGAAAGTGGTTGATGTATTGCGAAACGGAGGCCTGGTAATTTATCCCACCGATACTGTTTATGGCTTGGGATGTGATATAACCAATACTTCCGCCTTAGAAAAAATAGCTCAAATTAAGGGTGTAAAATTGGAAAAAGCCAATCTCTCATTTATATGTGAAGACCTGAGTAATCTCTCAGATTATGTAAAACAGATTGACACTCAAACTTTTAAGATTTTAAAACGATGTCTCCCCGGGCCTTATACATTTATACTACCGGGAAACAGCAATTTGCCCAATGTCTTTAAAAAGAAAAAAACTGTGGGGATCAGGGTTCCAAACAACAATATTTGCCTGGCAATTGTAAAAGAATTGGGGAATCCAATTGTATCTACTTCAATACGTGATGAGGATGAGGTGATTGAGTACACCACAGATCCTGAACTGATCCTGGAAAAATGGGACAAGTTGGTAGATTTGGTGATAGACGGTGGTTACGGTGATAATATTCCTTCTACGGTAATAGATTTAACCGATAGTACTCCTGAGGTTGTAAGGATAGGAAAGGGAAGTATAGATATTATGTAGAATATGATTGCTGTAAAAATAAAAAGCCCCGCAATTGCGGGGCTTTAAAATTTATTTTAGAGCTGAATTATTTTTTAGCATCATCCATACCTTCTTCAATCAAAGAATAAAATTGATCCAATTTAGGTAAAATTACAATTCTGGTCCTTCTGTTTTTTGAACGGCCTTCAGCGGTTTCATTTGTAGCAAGAGGGATATAGTAACTTCTACCTGCTGCAGTCATTCTTTCCGGTGGAACACCAAATTCATTTTGAAGTATTCTTACAACAGAGGTAGCGCGTTTAACACTTAAATCCCAGTTGTCTTCAATAACAGCAGTTTTGATGGCCTGATCATCTGTGTGACCTTCAACCATAAATTCTATTTGCGGTCTGTTTTTTACAACAGTTGCAACTTTCCCTAATACTTCTTTAGCACGAGCAGTTACTTTCCATTTTCCACTTTCAAATAACATTTTATCTGAGATTGAGACATAAACAACACCTTTTTCAACATTGATCTGGATGTCTTCATCGCTCATATTTCCAAGTACACCTTTAAGACTGGTAACCAATGCTAGGGTTACAGAATCCTTTTTTGTAAGGGCATCCTGCATACGTTGAATTTTCAAGTCTTTTTCTTTGATGCTTTCTAAAGATTTCTCAAGGTTTTCAGACTCTTTCTTTGAAAGTGTTACCAAACCTCCAACATTGTTAAGCAAGGCAGCATTTTGATTGTTAAGAGTGTGAATTTGTGAACCTAATCTCTCTTTCTCGTCTAAACAAGAATTCAATTTAACAGTAGCAGTGTTTAGTTGGTCACTGGTTTCTTTTTGTAAGGTTTCCAGCTCAGCATATTTCTTCTGTGAAACACAAGAAGAAAGTAAAAGTGCTGCGGTAGCCGATAAAAGCAAAATTTTCTTCATAATTGTAAATTAGGTTTAATTGTTTGAATAAACAAAAGTATCAAAAATAGTACCAAAAAACTATTTTTTGCTCCGGAAACCTTGTAAATCATAATATATATTTATTCCTTCTAAATAATGACTCCAAACAATTGAAATTTTTGAAAAATAGCCCGGGATATTCGGGATTTTTTGTCTCTTTTCGAGGGTTTTGGGAAGATAATGGTAAAAACTTAGGTGAGCTTTCAAAATAGCTGTGAAATGTTCAAACTTTAATTCGAACAAAAATTTAAAAGCAGCAAGGCCATCTAGAATCAATCTTACAAAAATCACTAAAATAATCTTATTCGAAGGAACATTTTTCACCAAATTAAACAAACTGTTCCTGAAGTTGTAAAATGTTTTTTTTGGGTTCTGGCTGTTTAAGGTAGCTCCGCCAATGTGGTAAACAAGAGAGTTGGGAGTGTATTTTACCTTAAATCCGAAATTGTGCAACCGCCAGCAAAGATCAATTTCTTCCTGATGGGCGAAATAATCTTCATCCAGACCGCCCACTTCATAAAAGCGATTTTTGCGTATAGCCAAACAAGCACCACTTGCCCAAAAAATATCGACTTCATCGTCATACTGTCCATCGTCTTTTTCAATATAGTCAAAAATCCGGCCTCGGCAATAAGGATAGCCAAACTGATCTATAAAACCTCCAGCTGCCCCAGCGTACTCAAAATGATCCGGTTTTTTATAGTCTAAAATTTTAGGTTGCACAGCAGCCACCTCAGGCTCGTTCTTAAATATTGATGTTATTGGTTCAAGCCAGTACGGAGTAACCTGTACATCAGAGTTCAATAAAATAAAAACATCTTCGGTGAGTTTGGAAAGTGCATCATTATAACCTTTGGAATAGCCCCCATTTATTTCGTTTTGAATCACTATTGCCTGCGGAAAATTTTCTTTTACAAATTGCACCGAGGCATCCGTAGAAGCATTATCGGCTATATAAACAGTTGCTTCAGGGGAATATTTTATTACATCGGGCAAAAACTGTTTTAAGAGTTCAATTCCATTCCAATTTAATATAACGATTCCTATTGTTATCAATTAATTTATTTTTTAAAATTATGCCGGGAGTTCTTGGGATCAAAAGTAATCAGAATATTCAGAATCCAGAGTTTACCAATGAAACTTATCAGAAAAATCATGGAATATTATTTCTCCCTTAGAAATGGAGGAAGTTCTTTTAAAAACCGATATTTTTCCTGGACGTAATCCAATTGGCAAAAAAAATGGTCCAGGCCGTTGGTGACCATTAAATACTCGGCCTTTAAACTCATATTGTAACGCGCAATTTGATCAAAGGTAGCTTGGGTTATTTCAATAGAAGGCGCCTTGCATTCCACAATTAGGTGGATCCCACCATTGGAATTATATACTACAACATCATAACGTTTGATGAGTTTTCCCAATTTCAATTGCCTTTCAACATTTATAAGACTCTTGGGAAAGTGTTTCACATGGATCAAAAATTGAACGGTGTGAATTCTCACCCATTCTTCAGGAGTAAGAATTACAAATTTTTTCCTGATTTCATCAAAAGCAGCTATTTTATTTTCGCTATTTTTGAAGCGAAATGAATAGTTGGGAAAATTCAATTTTTGCATAGTCTCAAAATAACGAAAAAATAGAGATTAAACCGAAAATTACTTCAGCAAATAAAGACAGAGCAGCGCAAGTTGATTTCAGAATAGAGGTTAGATAAAAACTGTTTTTTCAATATCAATTCCCCAATAAATTATTAAATGACAGGATGGAAGAAGCAGTTCAAATAGTTACAGCCATAAAGAAAGGCGAGATAAAACCCATTTATTTTTTGATGGGGGAGGAGCCTTATTACATCGATAAAATTGCCGATTTTATTGAAAATAGCTTGTTACCCGAGGAGGAAAAGGGGTTTAATCAAATGGTTTTATATGGGCGGGATACAACTGTTGAGGACATAATAAGTAATGCAAAACGCTATCCTATGATGGCCGAACGCCAGTTGATAATTGTTAAAGAAGCACAAGACCTCTCCCGGACCATCGAACAATTAGACGCTTATGTGGAAAATTTACAGCCTACAACCACTTTGGTCTTTTGTTATAAATACAAGAAAATAGACAAAAGAAAAAAACTCTATAAAGCGGTTACCAAAGCGGGGGTGGTTTTTGAAAGCAAGCGATTGTATGAAAATCAGATAGCGGGATGGATCCAGAAAACCCTTAAATCCAGAGATTACAGTATTTCTCCCATAGCAGCTCAAATGCTGGTGGAATTTTTGGGGATGGATTTAAGTAAAATCGACAATGAATTGCAAAAACTTCAATTAATTGTTCCAAAGGGCAGTCTTCTCACTCCTGAATTGATTGAAAAAAACATAGGAATCAGCAAAGATTTTAACAATTTCGAATTTCGAAAAGCAATTGGGATGAGGGACGTTCTAAAGGCACATCGCATTGTGAATTACTTTGCTCAAAACTCAAAAGACAACCCAATGGTTGTAACAGTATCACTGCTATTTGGATATTTTTCCCAAATCCTCCAATATCACGGTCTTGCCGATAAATCTAAAGGGAATGTGGCAAAAATGTTAAAAGTAAACCCTTACTTTGTAAATGATTTTGTAGTGGGAGCCGGGAATTATCCCATGAAAAAGGTGAGTCAGATAATCAGCCTTTTAAGGGAAGCAGATATGAAAGGAAAAGGAGTAGGCGCCACCAATGTGCCTCAGGGGGATTTACTAAAAGAACTGGTAGTTAAAATAATGTATTAAATGGGAAATTTCAACTCATGGGTGAATGCGGCAAGGTTGAGGACATTGCCATTGTCGATCTCCGGTATCTTGGTGGGGACTGTACTTGCCGCATATCAGGGTTATTTTAATATTGCTGTTTTTAGCCTGGCCCTTGGTACAACCTTAGGCCTTCAAATTTTATCTAATTTTGCCAATGATTATGGAGATGGAATGAAAGGTACAGATAATGAGAATAGGGTAGGCCCGGCAAGGACACTGCAAAGTGGTTTGATATCTCCAAAAGAAATGAAGCAAGGAATTGTGGCTACCGCAGCCGCAACGCTTTTTCTGGCAATCCTACTTATATATACCGCATTTGGAAGCGAAAATTTTTATTTTTCAATTCTCTTTTTTATTCTTGGAGTGGCTGCTATTGCAGCTGCCATTAAATACACAGTTGGGAGCAGCGCATACGGATATCACGGTTTAGGTGATGTGTTTGTGTTTTTATTTTTTGGTCTTGTAGCCGTTTATGGCTCTTATTTCTTGTATACTCAACAGCTAAATTGGATAATTTTATTGCCTGCGAGTTCAATAGGTTTTCTAAGCGCAGGAGTTTTAAATTTGAACAATTTGCGCGACAGGCTTTCTGATGAAATAACCGGGAAAAATACCCTTGTTGTGAAAATGGGCGATAAATGGGCCAAAAACTACCATTATTCTTTACTTATAGGCGCTATCTTATGTTTTCTTGTGTTTTCGGTTTTAACAGTCAAGGATTTAAATGATTTTATCTATGTTTTGGGCTTTATCCCGCTATTGCTGCATTTAAAGAGAGTTGTACAAAATGAAGATTCTACGCTTTTAGATCCGGAATTAAAAATTCTGGCGCTCACCACTTTTTTTATCTCTGGTTTATTTGGGTTGGGAATTCTCATTTGAAAAAGGAATCTTCAGTTTTAAAAATAATTATATGCACAACTGAACATGTTCCTTATACATTTCTTATTTTTATAATGAATCAATCTTTTTAAATATGAAAATTACTTTTTACGGACATAGTTCTTTCGGAATTCAAATAGGCGAACTTCATCTTTTAATAGATCCGTTTATCACAGGTAACAAACTTTCAAAAGATAAAATCGACATTAAAGATTTAAAAGCCGATTATATTTTGCTTACCCACGCGCATCAGGATCATGTGCTGGATGCCGAAGCAATTGCAGAGAATACGGGAGCAGTAATTGTCAGTAATTTTGAGATTACCAGCCATTATGAAGCCAAAGGTATTGAGATTCACCCTATGAACCACGGGGGAAGCTGGGACTTTGAATTTGGCAAGCTTAAATTTGTAAATGCCATCCACTCCAGCTCATTTGCCAACGGAGAATACGGAGGACAACCTGGAGGCTTTGTGATTGAAAGTGAGCATAAGAATATTTACATCGCCGGGGATACCGCGCTAACTATGGACATGAAACTGATACCCGAGAGCACGAACCTCGATCTTGCTATTTTGCCAATTGGCGATAATTTTACAATGGGTATTGAAGATGCCATCAGGGCGAGTGATTTTGTAGTCTGTGACAAAATAATTGGTTGCCATTTTGATACTTTTGGATATATTGAAATAGACCACGAAGAAGCGAAACGCATATTTTATGAAAAAGGAAAGGATTTGATGTTACTGGAAATTGGAGAAAGTATCGAATTGTAATTATTTGTAATAAAAAACGACTTCCAAGACTAACGTTTCTAAAGTTGCAAACCTTAGAACGTTGATACAGATATTTATGCACGCAACATACAAAAAGTATATTTTAAATTTTAAACGCCCTAGCGGAACTTCCCGGGGCGTTCTCAATATCAAGGAATCCTGGTTTTTAAAAATCCAAAATGAAGGCAAAACCGGAATAGGGGAATGTGGTATTTTACGCTCCCTGAGCATAGACGATAGACCGGATTATGAAGAGAAGTTAAAATGGGTTTGCAAAAACATAGGATTAGGCCCAAATAAACTTTGGGAGCAACTCACCGCGTTTCCATCAATTCAGTTTGGGGTGGAAATGGCTTTTAAATCTCTGGAAGCACAGGATCCTTTTATCCTTTTTCCTTCTGAATTTACAAAAGGAAAAGCTGCTATCCCAATCAACGGACTTGTTTGGATGGGAGAAAAATCATTTATGAAAACCCAGATTTCAGAAAAAATAAAAGCAGGTTTTAATTGTATCAAACTGAAAATAGGCGCGATAGATTTTAATTCTGAACTGGATCTACTGAAATATATCCGCACGGAGTTTTCTTCCGAAGATATTGAATTAAGAGTGGATGCCAACGGGGCTTTTGCGCCGGAAGAGGCTCTGGAAAAGTTGAAGCAGCTCAGCAAATATGAAATTCACAGTATAGAGCAGCCAATTAAACAGGGCCAGTTTGAAGCAATGGCACAATTATGTAGCAAAACTCCAATTCCAATTGCTTTAGATGAAGAATTAATAGGAGAGAGTACTGTAACTAAAAAGCAGGAATTGCTACAAATAATCAGGCCGCAATTTGTGATCTTTAAACCCAGTTTAATAGGAGGTTATCGGGGAACTCAGGAATGGTTAGACCTGGCCGAAAAACTAAAGATTGGTTGGTGGGTGACCAGTGCTTTAGAAAGCAATGTTGGTCTGAATGCGATAAGTCAATGGACATTTACTAAAAATTCACTAATGCCTCAGGGTTTGGGTACCGGCGGACTTTATACCAATAATTTTGAAAGTCCGTTGCAGGTTAAAAGCGGTTCTATTGAATACAATCCGGAAATTTTGTGGAATTTCAATTTATAAAAAATCTATATGTTTATACAACAGGCTTTTAAATTTAAATATGATTTCTGGAGATACCTCATAGGTGTCGTGATAATTGTATTAGCGATAATTGTGGGACAAATTCCTCTAGGGGTAGCTATTTTATTAGAAGGTGGCTATGAGATGGTAAATATGACCGAAATGCAAATGCTACAATTGCTAGAATCTAATCTTTCATTGTTTTTGATTTTATTATCATATGCAGCAGGCCTGGGAGGGATATTTTTTGTTGTTAAAGTTTTACACAGTCAGCCCATAAAGTCGCTAACTACTTCCAGAAAAAAAATTGACTGGGGAAGGTTCTTTTTCGCCTTTGGTTTGGTAGCTATTTTTGCCATTGCCGCCACCCTTATTGATTATTACGCAAATCCCCAGGATTATGTAATCAATTTTCAGCCAAGACCATTTTTTATAATGCTGGTAATTGCCGTGATAATGATCCCTTTGCAAACCAGTTTTGAGGAATATTTTTTCCGTGGATATTTAATGCAGGGTATTGGAACCCTTTTTAAAAACCGATGGTTTCCATTAATACTTACCTCGTTGGTTTTTGGAGGTCTACACTTTTTTAATCCGGAAGTGACCAAACTGGGTAATATTATAATGTTTCACTATATAGGGACCGGTTTTTTGCTGGGAATAATGACATTAATGGACGATGGACTGGAGCTTGCCCTTGGTTTTCACGCGGGAAATAACCTGATCACAGCCGTTTTAGTAACCGCAGACTGGACCGCATTTCAAACAAATTCTATATTAAAGGACATTTCAGAACCTTCTGCAGGTTGGGATATTTTGATTCCTGTAATGATTGTTTATCCCATATTTCTGTTTATTATGGCCAAAAAATATGGTTGGAAAGACTGGGGTAATAGACTTTTTGGGAAGGTGGAAAAACCCGAAATGTTAAAACCTTCCGAATTGATATAAAATTTCTGAAGCATTTTGTTAAATTTAAGAATTATATTTAAAAACGAGATTTATTTAAAGCAAGATGAATGAAAGATTTGATGTTCCGGAAACACACCCAGATTTTAAACTAAATAAATCGCATTTTAATAATGCCGATCTAAGCCGTGTTGCCTACAATTTTATCAAGGAAGAAGAACCTTATAAAGGCGATATAGGAGATTTTATTCTGGACTGGTTGAAACCATTAGCATATCTGGAAGTTCAAACTTCCGGTTCTACCGGGAAGCCCCAGAAAATAAAGATAAAAAAGGAGCACATGATAAATTCGGCTCTGGCAACTGGCAAATTTTTTAAATTGCCGGAAAAGACCACCGCATTAATGTGCCTTCCTGCCCGTTATATCGCGGGAAAAATGATGATGGTACGCGCAATGGTCCTTGGATGGGAGCTCGATTTGGTTCCAACTTCTACAACTCCTTTAGATCAGGTTTTTAAAACTTACGATTTTTGTGCAATGACCCCTTTTCAGTTGGATAATTCCCTTGGGAGGCTACATTTGATAAAAAAGCTGATCGTGGGCGGAGGATCGATATCTCCAAAACAGCAGCTAATGGTCCGGGAACTGAATACCAAGGTATATGAAACCTTCGGAATGACTGAAACCGTATCACATATCGCTGCCAGACGTATAAATCCGAAGAAAAAAAAGAAGAAACCTATTCCTTTTAAAGTATTTCCAAATGTTAATGTCTCTCAGGATGAAAGAGGCTGCCTGGTGATTAAAGCTCCGCAGATATCTGAAGGAGACATTGTTACCAATGATGTGGTAGAAATAGTAACCTATAAAAAATTTATTTGGAAAGGGAGAATTGATAACGTGATCAATTCCGGAGGGATTAAATTGTTTCCCGAAGAAATTGAACGCAAGCTAAACAAGGTAATTGATTATAGGTTTTTTGTTACCGGTCTTCCGGATGACGCTCTGGGCGAAAAAATGGTTTTATTTGTCGAAGCCGGTTTTTCTGAGGAATTGCTCGCAGAACTTCAGGAAAAAGTGCAATCGCTTAAATCCCTGGATAAATATGAAATTCCTAAGAAAATATACCTGGTTCAAAAATTTGAAGAAACCCCTAACGGTAAGATACATCGTGAAAACACTGTGAAGGGCAGAGTTAAGTAACAGAAGCTCATTTAAACTTAAGAGACAAACCAAAAACAGTTTTTCTTATCAATTAGAAAAACTGCTTTTATTTTTATTTAATTTTTTTTGAACCTTAATTCAAAATGCTGCTCTCAATATAAAAAGATTCCTCTTTCACCTTAATATCTTCTATATTTTTTATCTGAAGATGGATCTTTTGCCAATTATTGGTTGCCATCAACCTGGTTTCATTTCCATTGATAAAAACATCTACGGGCATTTTAAAATTTTTAACATCGGTTTCCCATCGGCACCAAATCCCGTCATTTTTCTTTTTTAATTGAAGCTCCGGCAGGTTGGAATGCCTTAAATATTGGTCGAATACAGGCTGGAGATCAAAATCAATTGCCTGGTTAAAAAATGTTTCAACAGTTTTGGTATCTATTATTTGATGTTTATAGGTTTCAGTATAATCTTTCAGAGTTTTCCACCATAAAACATCATCGTTATAAATGCTTCTAAGGGTGTTCAGTAAATTAGCGCCCTTGTAATACATATCCCCGGAGCCTTCACTGTTCACGTCATAATCCCCTATTATGGGTTGATGATTTCCAATTCTCTTTCGGATCCCTTTAAGGTATTCCAAAGCTTCCTCTTTTCCCCAGCGGCATTCAATATAAACCGCTTCAGAATAAGATGTGAAACCCTCGTGGATCCACATATCGGCGATGTCCCTGGCTGTAATGCTGTTTCCAAACCATTCGTGTCCCGATTCGTGAATAATGATGAAATCCCATTTTAATCCAATTCCGGTGCCGGATAGGTCCGAGCCTAAATATCCAGGCATATATTGATTGCCGTAGGCAACCGCACTCTGGTGTTCCATTCCCAAATACGGGGTTTCAACCAATTTGTACCCATCTTCCACAAACGGATATTCTCCAAATTTATCGTAAAAACAAGCCATCATAGGTTTTACCTCTTCAAACTGTTTTTTAGCTTTTTCAAGATTGTATGAAAGTACATAATAATCAAGGTCCAGATTCTTAAAGGAATCTTCAAAATGAACATAGTTTCCAATGTTTAAAACTACATCGTAATTATTAATAGGATTAGAAACTTTCCAGCTCCATCTGTTATATCCATTTCCTAAATCTTCCTTACCCAGGAACCTGCCGTTGGAAACATTCATTAGTCCGTTGGGCACCGCGATTTCAATCAAAACTTCTTCAGGTTCATCGCTTTGATGGTCTTTATTTGGATACCATAAACTTGCGCCAGTTCCCTGAACGGCCACCGCTATCCATGGATTTCCCTCTTCGTCCTGATCAAAGACAAATCCGCCATCCCAAGGGGCATTTGCTGCCACAATTGGATTTCCAGAATAATAAAATTTAACAGAATCAATTTGACCCGTTTTTAAGGGTTCTTTAAAATTCACAAAAACGGCATTGAATTTCCGTTCGTATTCTAAAGATTTGTTCTGATGTATGATGGAATCCACCTTCATATTTTCGAACAGATCGATTTGCATTACGGGCAATTCCTGTTCAGTTTTAAAGCTGATCGTGTTGAAACCGGAGATGTATTTTTCTTCCGGAACTACTTTTACCTGAAGGTGATATTTCAACACATCATATGCCCTTTCTGCCCTGAGCGAACCCCGTAAGGAATCGCCCTGGGTGTATTGACTATTTTTGCTGCTTAATACTTGTCCGAAAACCGGGTTTATTACCAGGGTAATGAGAATAATTAAAAAGCCGAAGCTTTTTTGAGAATTTGTCATATAGATCAGGTTTGAATAACCCCTAAATTAAAATCTTTTGTAATAGGTGAGTGGTTAGCAGCTTCAATTCCGGATGAGATCCAGTTTCGGGTTTCCAACGGACTTATAATTGCATCTGTCCATAATCTGGCAGCAGCATAATAAGGAGAAGCCTGGTCATCAAATCTGGCTTTGATTTTGTCGAAAACTTCTTTTTCCTTTTCGGGATCTATCTTTTCTCCTTTTTTCACCATAGAAGCTGTTTCAATTTGCGCAAGGACCTTGGCAGCCTGTGTTCCACCCATTACGGCCAGTTCGGCACTCGGCCAGGCAACAATTAGTCTTGGGTCATAGGCTTTTCCGCACATCGCATAATTTCCGGCACCATAGGAATTCCCTATAATTATTGTAAATTTTGGCACCACCGAATTGCTTACCGCGCTAACCATTTTTGCCCCGTCTTTTATAATTCCACCCTGTTCACTTTTACTTCCTACCATAAAACCGGTAACGTCCTGTAAAAATACCAACGGAATTTTCTTTTGGTTACAGTTGGCTATAAACCGAGTAGCTTTATCGGCTGAATCGGAATAGATCACGCCTCCAAACTGCATTTCCCCTTTTTTAGTTTTGACAATTTTGCGTTGATTGGCGACTATTCCCACGGCCCAGCCATCTATTCGGGCATAGCCGGTAATGATGGTTTGACCATAACCTTCCTTGTATTCTTCAAATTCAGAACCATCGATCAAACGAAGGATGATTTCCCTCATATCATACTGGTCAGTCCGCTTTTTGGGAAGGATCCCATAGATTTCCTCCGGATCTTTCTTAGGTTTTAAAGCATCTTTTCGGTTAAATCCTGCCTTATCAAAATCCCCGATCTTATCAATAATATTTTTGATGGTATTCAGGGCATCCTTATCATCTTTAGCCTTATAATCGGTTACCCCGCTAATTTCACAATGTGTGGTTGCCCCACCCAAAGTTTCATTGTCTACGGACTCCCCGATGGCTGCTTTTACCAGATAACTGCCTGCAAGGAAAATACTGCCGGTGTTTTCCACGATCAAGGCTTCATCGCTCATAATTGGCAAATAGGCTCCACCTGCAACGCAACTTCCCATCACTGCTGAGATTTGTGTGATCCCCATGCTGCTCATCACGGCGTTGTTTCTAAATATCCTTCCGAAGTGTTCCTTGTCTGGAAAAATCTCGTCCTGCATGGGAAGGTAAACCCCTGCACTATCTACCAGGTAGATAATTGGCAACCTGTTTTCAATGGAAATTTCCTGTGCGCGTAAATTCTTTTTTGCGGTGATCGGAAACCATGCGCCGGCTTTAACCGTAGCATCGTTTGCCACGACAATACATTGTTTTCCGGAAACGTGGCCTATTTTTACAATCACACCTCCACTTGGGCAACCGCCGTGTTCCTTGTACATCTGGTCCCCGGCAAAAGCCCCAATTTCAATAGCTTTGTCTGCATCATCCAACAAATAGTTTATTCGTTCCCTTGCGGTCATTTTGCCTTGGGAATGTTGTTTTTCTATGCGTTTTTCTCCACCACCAAGTTTTATTTTTGCGAATTTCTGTTTAAGCGAAGAGAGTAAAAGTTTATTATGATCTTCATTTTTATTGAAGTTAATATCCATACTTGCTATTTTATTGGTTGCTTTTAATTATTAATTTTTTTTATATAAATATCGCTCAGAATAACCAAGTGGTTTTTCGCAGGCTTTTGTATCTTGGCTAAAATACAAAATCGAGGTAATTTTAGACCGGAAATAAATCAATAAAAAATTCGATATTTGTCAAAAATCATGCGCAAGGGATTGCAGCGGCATCTCCCTGAAGTGAAACGGAAGGGAATATAGCGGAAAGCCCGGTTCATGCGCCATAAAAAAGATTATCAATATGGGATTAAATAAAAACAGCATCTTTGCCTGGGCCTCCTTCTTTTTACTGTTAATAGGGATTGTGCTGGTCCTGCTTGGAGTACTCAAATATCCCGATTATGCTATTGGGTTTTCTACCGTGGGTATTGGGTTTTTTGTAATGTCCTGGGCATTTAATGCATTAAAAGGAAGGGTTTAATGATGAAGGAGTCTGGTGAAATCAGAGATCAATTAGTGAGGCATTTGGAAGGCGGGAAAGCTTTTATGAACATAGATGCAGTGCTGAAGGAAATGAAATTTGATAAATTGGGAGAACGCCCCAATAATTTGCCGTATTCTTTTTACGAACTTTTCTATCACATTTGGTTCACACAGCGTGATATTTTGATTTATTGCACTGCTGAAATTTATGAAGAATTCCAATGGCCTAAGGATTATTGGCCTGAAAATAGAGCCCCTGATACGGAAGCAGAATGGAATGAATTGCAGCAAGCATATTTTGATGACAGAAAAAAACTTTCTGATTTTCTCCTGGATCCAAAAAATAATTTGATGAAGCCGGTGCGTTCCGGGACCAAACATTCTTTATTGCGGGAAATATTGATTGTTATTGAACACAGTGCTTACCATAATGGCCAATTACTGATTGTTCTAAGGCATCTTGGCTTGCATTCTGTTTAATAAATCACGCATCCAATGGCAAAATGACTTTTAAAATTATGATATTTGCACAGAAAATTCCAGGTTTTGGATAAAATATAAATAGGTTGTAATATGAAGTTATTGAGTTGATAATTTCGCATTATAAATTTATAGTTGGAAATATTATTTAAATATTAAAAAGGGAAAATGGTCTTGCTTTCTTAGCTAAATATAGAAGAAACCATTATTCAACCATTTTTTTGCCGCAAATGAGCAATAAATGTCTCAGAGTACCCCGCTAAGCAATTATTCATGCATTAGTGGCTATTTTCAGAAAACATGCTTTTTAAAATAAATGCAAACTTTATAAATTATTAAAATTAAAAATCAATAGAAATGGCAGACGATAAGAAGGTGATTTTTTCAATGTCCGGATTGACTAAATCCTATCCGGGGGCAAATGTACCGGTTCTAAAGAATATTTATTTAAGCTTTTTTTATGGAGCCAAAATAGGTATCCTGGGACTCAATGGATCGGGAAAATCCACATTGCTCAAAATTATTGCAGGGATAGAGAAAAATTACCAGGGCGACGTGGTATTTTCTCCCGGATATACAGTAGGCTTTTTGGAACAGGATCCACAATTGGACGATGACAAGACGGTTTTGGAAATTGTAAAAGAAGGAGTAGCTGAAACTGTTGCTATTCTTGATGAATACAATAACATCAACGATATGTTTGGGCTTCCCGAGGTTTATGAAGATGCCGATAAAATGGATAAATTGATGGACAGGCAGGCGAAACTTCAGGATCAAATTGATGCGAGCAATGCCTGGGAACTGGACACCAAACTGGAAATCGCGATGGATGCTTTACGCACTCCTGAACCCGATAAGAAAATTGGCGTGCTTTCCGGTGGGGAGCGCCGCAGGGTCGCTTTATGTCGACTCTTATTGCAGGAGCCGGATGTTTTGTTGCTGGATGAACCTACCAACCACCTGGATGCCGAATCTGTTCACTGGCTGGAACATCACTTATCAGAATATAAAGGAACCGTGATCGCGGTAACTCACGACAGGTACTTTCTGGACAATGTGGCCGGTTGGATCCTGGAATTGGACCGCGGGGAAGGAATTCCATGGAAAGGAAATTATTCATCCTGGTTGGAACAGAAATCCAAGCGGATGGCCCAGGAACAAAAGCAAGCGAGCAAGCACCAGAAAACCTTGGAACGTGAACTTGAATGGGCACGTTTATCTCCTAAAGGGAGACAATCAAAGCAAAAGGCGCGTTTAAATAATTATGATAAGCTCTTGAGCCAGGATCAGAAACAATTGGATGAAAAGTTGGAAATTTATATTCCCAACGGACCCCGACTTGGAACCAATGTCATTGAAGCTAAAGGTGTGAGCAAGGCTTTTGGTGATAAATTGCTTTATGAAGATCTTAATTTTAATCTTCCACAGGCCGGGATTGTTGGTGTAATTGGACCAAATGGTGCGGGAAAAACTACAATCTTTAAAATGATCATGGGAGAAACTGAACCCAATCAAGGCAGTTTTGAAGTGGGTGAAACGGTGAAAATTGCTTATGTAGATCAGGCACATTCAAATATAGATCATGAAAAATCCATCTGGCAGAATTTCAGCGATGGTCAGGAATTGATCAACATGGGAGGAAAGCAGGTAAATTCAAGGGCTTATTTAAGTCGGTTTAATTTTGGCGGAAGCGAGCAGAACAAAAAAGTAAGCATGCTTTCTGGTGGTGAACGAAATCGTCTGCATCTTGCCATGACCTTAAAAGAAGAAGGAAACGTACTTTTGTTGGATGAGCCAACTAACGACTTAGATGTGAATACCTTGAGGGCATTGGAAGAGGGACTGGAAAATTTCGCCGGTTGTGCCGTGGTAATTTCCCACGACAGATGGTTTTTGGACCGAATTTGTACACACATTCTCGCTTTTGAAGGAGATTCACAAGTATATTTCTTTGAGGGAAGTTTTTCCGAATATGAAGAAAACAAGAAAAAACGCCTTGGCGGAGATTTAATACCGAAACGAATTAAATATAAAAAGCTGGTTCGTTAAACAAAAAAA
>ERZ1284729.3-NODE-3-length-61544-cov-15.754623_pt1 | contig 61544 bp, 54 predicted proteins | sample MGYA00454602_ERZ1284729 | MGnify/ENA primary metagenome ERZ1284729 (study PRJEB36292, sample SAMEA5787381) | metagenome | biome: Arctic soil; feature: perennial spring outflow channel; material: sediment | place: Canada | collected 2017-07-08 | depth 0.05 m ... | reverse complement strand
GACGTTCAGATCGCCGATCTTACGCAGACGGTCTCTGCCCGCGACGTTCAGATCGTGAATCTTGAGGATGAGGTGGTAAGACGGGGCGAATGGGCATTGCGACTGGATGCAGAGCTCAAGGAAGAGCGTGCTCGATTGCTTGGAATTAGACATTGCAATTCATGGCGATTGACCTTGCCATTACGTGAAGTGCGGCGTTGGATTTCCACTCCAAAACAGCAAACAAAAAAGTATGTAAAGGGGTACTTGTGCTTGGTAGAACGCATCTATCAATCACTTCCCTTGAGTTGTCAGACCAAATCCGCGCATTTTGCAAAATCTATCAAGATACCCTCTTCTCATAACCCGCTGATCTCTGTTATCATTCCAATCTACGGAAAGGTCGATTACACGCTGCGCTGCCTGGCCTCAATTGCCGAGAATCCACCTCGGGCTGCATTTGAGGTTATCATTGTGGATGATTGCTCGCCTGATAATTCGGCAAAGGTGCTGACCAAGGTTAAGGGGTTACGTCTGATACGTAACGCGCAAAATCAAGGATTTATTCGCTCCTGCAATGCAGGAGCAAGTGCGGCTCAAGGCGAGTACCTGTATTTCCTGAATAATGACACCGAAGTCACCCCCGGATGGATTGATGAGCTGCTCCGCACCTTCCAGGAATTTCCGGGTACAGGGCTGGCAGGCTCAAAACTCATCTATCCCGATGGTCGATTGCAAGAGGCTGGCGGCATCATCTGGCAAGACGGCAGTGCGTGGAATTTTGGGCATAATCAAGACCCATCGCTACCCGTCTACAACTATGCCAGAGAGGTCGATTACTGCTCAGGTGCGTCCATCATGGTGCCAAAGGCGCTGTTTGAGGAATTGGGTGGATTTGACGAACACTATCTTCCGGCCTACTGTGAGGACTCTGACCTCGCGCTCAAAATTCGTGACAAGGGCTATCGGGTGATCTATCAACCGATGTCTGCCGTGATCCATTATGAGGGTGTGACGTCCGGGACAGACACCTCGCAAGGCATTAAAGCCTACCAAGTCGAAAACATGAAAAAGGTTTGTGAACGTTGGAAAAGCCGTCTGCAAACGCATCAGCCCCATGGCACAGATGTAGATAACGCAAAGGATCGTCGCGCAACCCGACGCGTCCTTGTTATTGATCACTGCACCCCCACTCCCAATCAAGATGCCGGATCGGTAACTGTATTTAATTTATTGCTCTTGTTAAGGGAAATGGATTTTCAGGTGACATTCATTCCCGAAGACAACTTTTTCTACATGTCGGAATACACGACAGCTCTTCAGCGTAGAGGAATAGAGGTGCTGTATGGACCTTATGTTACCAATGTTCAGCAGCATTTGAATGATTGTGGTGACCGCTACGACTTGGTATTCCTGTTCCGCCCGACAGTGGTCGAGCATCATTTGGAAACCATTCGCAAATTTTGCCCCAAAGCCAAGGTACTTTTTCATACCGTGGACTTACACTTCTTGCGTATGTCGCGCGAAGCTGAGCTTCAATCAGATAAGGAAAAACAACAAGCAGCAGACGAAATGAAGCAGCGTGAACTGGCTGCCATTCGCGCGGTCGATGCTTCCATTGTGCACAGCACCACTGAGCTTGAAATACTGTACCCTGAACTGCCGGGTGCAAGGATTCATGTATTCCCACTTATCATGGATATCAAGGGAACGAGCAAAACATTTGCCGAACGCAAGGATATTGTTTTTGTTGGCGGCTACCAACATACCCCGAACGTGGATGCGGTGCAGTATTTTGTGGCAGAAATCATGCCATTGCTACGTAAACATCTGCCGGGGGTTCGCTTCCATGCAGTGGGCAGCAAGCCACCTGCTGAGATACAAGCATTGGCAGCCGAGGATGTTGTCATCACCGGCTTCGTTGAAAACCTTACACCACTGCTCGATACGATGCGTATCTCGGTTGCCCCTTTGCGTTATGGGGCCGGCATCAAGGGCAAGATTGGCACGGCAATGGCCGTTGGCCTGCCGGTCGTAGCGACATCACTTGCGGCGGAAGGAATGTCGCTCAGCGAAGGCGAAAACATCCTGGTGGCTGATGGCGCAGAAAATTTTGCCAATACCGTTGCCAAAATTTACCGAGATGAATTGTCGTGGAATCGAATCAGCAAAAATGGCTTGGACTTTGCAGATAAGGCCTGGGGGGCCGAGGCGGCATGGGGGATATTGGCGGCGATCCTTGGAGACTTGGGTATCAATGAGAAGCGCGGCGCACATCCGCTTTCGCTTTATTCTGAGCTAAAGATAATGCCGAAAAGTAATACTCAGAAAACGAAGGAGGACATTCAATGATGCCATCATTTCGAAAGACAATCCCACGGCCCCATCTCTCTGTCGTTATTCCCGTATACAAAGCCGAGAATTGCCTAGACGAGCTATACCTACGCCTCAAGGTTGCTCTGGAAAGCATTTCACCAGAATTTGAAATAGTGCTGGTCGAAGACTGCGGCGGCGACAACTCATGGCAGGTGATCGAGCGACTGGCTGCGGCCGACCCACGTGTGCGTGGAATCCAGTTCAGCCGTAACTTCGGCCAGCACTATGGCATTACGGCCGGGTTGGACCATTGCGACGGCGATTGGGTGGTGGTTATGGATTGCGACTTGCAGGACCGGCCCGAGGAAATTCCCCGGCTCTATGCCAAGGCCCAGGAAGGCTATGACGTGGTGCTGGCCAGGCGTGGGCAGCGCAACGACCCTGCCGTGAAACGGTTCACATCCTGGTTGTTTTACAAGGCGTTTAACTACCTTGCAGACATGAATTACGACGGCGAGACAGGCAATTTCCGCATTGTCTCGCGCAAGGTGGTGAACGCCTATCGCACCATGCGTGAGCGGCTGCGCTTTTTTGGCGGGCTGGTTGCTTGGATGGGCTTCCCTACCGCCAGCGTCGACGTGCAGCACGATGAGCGCTTCGCCGGTCAGACTTCCTACACATTCCGAAAACTCTGGAAGCTGGCCAGCGAGACGATTATTGCCTACTCGGACAAACCCTTGCGGCTGTCGATTCGATTCGGTTTCGTGATTTCCGTGCTGGCTTTCGCCTACGGCGGTTACATCATTTATCGGGCACTGGTGCATGATGCCCCGATCATGGGGTGGAGCAGTATGATCGTTTCCCTGTATTTTCTCGGGGGGATCGTCATAAGCATATTAGGTATTTTGGGTGTCTATCTTGGTAAAGCCTTCGACGAGACCAAGGGGCGCCCCCTTTACATCATTAACCACACCACATTCGATGATGCTTCCACCAAACTTTAACCCTTCTCCTTGGGACAGTGCCGTGTTCGGTATGGAGGCGTATGAGATTACCGATTATTCACGGGAATCGCTGGAACTTGCGGCGCACGTGCCGGGCCACTACACCGTTCGAGTAGATCCGCTGGCGTCAAAGCAACTGCTGCATGAATGCGGTTTCTACTACTGCGACACCCTTATCGAGCCTTACTGCGCGGTGGGTCGCTTTTCAGTTTTTGAACATGTCGCAGTCCGCGTGAGCAGCGATGTCGACTTGGATCCTTTGCTAGTAATTTGTCACGGTGCTTTTTCGCATGGCCGCTTTCATCGTGATTTCAACTTGCCGCGGGCTCAGGCCGACAGGCGTTATGAAAACTGGCTGACTCAACACCATACCGCCGGGAAAGTATATGGGCTGCTGTACCGGGATGAGTTGGCCGGGTTCATTGCTGTGGACGGCAATCGGTTAGTACTACATGCTATTACCGAATCTCTCCGTGGTCAGGGGTTGGCGAAATTTTTGTGGACGCCAGTTTGCAAAGCACTGTTTGACCATGGGTACGATGAGATTATGAGTTCAGTCTCTGCTGCCAACTTGGCTGCGGTAAATTTGTACGCCACACTTGGCTTCCGCTTCCGTAATCCCCTCGATCTTTATCACCATATTGTGTATTGAAATTGAAATTGAATAAACAACCCCAATCCCACATGCGTCAGGGAAGCTCAACCGAAACAGCCATGTCACCCGCAGTGACCATGGCAGCACAGCAGCAGTTCATACGCTATGTGCTTGTGGGGTTGGTCTCTAACGCAATCATTTATGGCATCTATATTGTGCTGACTAGTCTTGGCATGGGACCAAAACTCGCAATGAGCTTGCTCTATGGTGTAGGCGTAATCCAAACCTTTGTTTTCAACAAGCAATGGTCATTCCGCTTTAACGGTGCTGCCGCACCCGCACTGATGCGCTACGCCACGGCTTATGCCTTGGGCTATGTAATTAATTTTTCAGCCCTTATGCTGCTGGTCGATCAGATGGAGCTTCCCCACCAGTGGGTGCAGGGTGTGATGATTGTGGTGGTTGCCATCATGCTTTTTCTGGCGCAACGCTATTGGGTTTTCGCACCGCCTGCAAGGAGTGACCGGGCATGAAACACTGCACACGCTGTCAGACGGCTTTTGAAGCTGCCGAGTGGACCTGCCCGGCTTGTACTTTTGCGCCACCGACCAGCGTTGACGGGTTTCCCCTGCTGGCTCCTGCATTGGCTGAAGGAGGGGGTGGGTTCTTGCCAGACGCCTTCGCAGAACTGGCCGCACTGGAAGCGCAAAACTTTTGGTTTCGTTCGCGTAACAAGTTGATTGTGTGGGCCATGAAGCAACACTTTCCAACGATGCAGCGCTACCTTGAAATTGGCTGTGGTACAGGGTATGTGCTTGCCGGTGTGGCGCAGGCTTACCCTGCGGCCACTCTGGTGGGCAGCGAGATTTTCAGCGTGGGTTTGCCTTATGCCGCGTCCCGCGTCAGCAGGGCTGAACTGCTGCAGATGGATGCCCGGCAGATTCCGTATGTGGATGAGTTTGACGTGATTGGTGCGTTTGACGTGCTGGAGCACATTGAAGAGGATGAAAAGGTGCTTGCCGCCATGCTGCGTGCCGTGCGCCCGGGTGGCGGTATTGCCCTTTCTGTGCCGCAACACCCCTGGTTATGGAGCGCTGCGGACACCTATGCTTGCCATGTGCGCCGCTATACGGCGGCCGAGTTGCGCGAAAAAGTGCAACGCGCTGGGTTCAAGCTTGAATTTGAAACGTCTTTTGTCAGCCTGCTGCTGCCGGCCATGCTGGCATCAAGGTTGCGTAAGCAAGGCCCGCAGCAGGCAGATGATGAACTGGCAGAGTTACGACTGCCAAAGTGGCTTAACAGCACATTTGAAGCGGTGATGGCTGTTGAGCGCAAATTGATTCAATGGGGTGTGCGGTTTCGCCTGGGTGGATCGCGCCTCCTTATCGCAACAAAACCGGTGACTTCTCATGAACATTCCCTTTAATAAACCCTACATGACGGGCCGTGAACTCTGGTATATCGCTCAGGCGCATACCAATGGCCACCTCGCCGGCGACGGCATGTTCACCAAAAAATGTCACGAATGGCTGCAAGAACGCACCGGTGCGCATAGGGCATTGCTCACGCATTCATGCACAGCGGCGCTTGAAATGGCGGCCATCCTCGCGGACATTCAACCGGGCGACGAGGTCATCATGCCGTCCTACACCTTTGTCTCAACCGCTAATGCCTTTGTGCTGCGCGGCGGAGTGCCGGTGTTTGTGGATATTCGCCCGGATACTCTCAATATCGACGAAACACTGATAGAGGCTGCAATTACACCCAAAACTAAAGCGATTGTGCCGGTGCACTACGCCGGGGTGGCGTGCGAGATGGATGTCATCATGGAGATTGCACAGCGTCATGGTCTGTTGGTCATTGAAGATGCTGCACAGGGGATTATGTCTACGTACAAGGGCAAGCCGCTTGGTTCCATTGGCCACATGGGCGCCTACTCTTTTCATGAGACCAAGAACATTATTTCAGGTGAAGGGGGGGCGCTTCTGATCAATGATGAACGTTTTGCCGAGCGCGCCGAAATCATCCGCGAAAAGGGTACGAATCGTGGGCAATTCTTTCGTGGCCAAGTCGATAAGTACACATGGGTAGATATCGGGTCTTCGTATCTGCCTGGAGAAGTGATCGCTGCCTTTTTGTGGGCGCAGATGGAAGAGGCGCAAACCATTACCGATCAGCGCTTGGCTATTTGGCAGCAGTACCACGAGGCTTTTGCAACGCTGGAAAACGCTGGCAAATTACGCAGCCCCATTGTTTCAGAAGGGTGCCAGCACAACGCTCATATGTATTACATCCTGCTGGAATCGCTTGAAAAACGAACCGGCGTGATCGCACAGTTGAAGGAGCAGGGTGTGAATTCGGTGTTTCACTATGTGCCGCTGCATAGTGCCCCAGCGGGTAAAAAATACGGAAGAGCGCATGGGGAGTTATTGCATACCGAAAATTTGGCTGATCGCTTGCTGCGATTGCCTTTGTGGGTGGGGCTGGAAGAGTCTATGAACAGGGTAATCGCTGAAGTATGTGCTGCGACCAATGGGAACAAGAAGAATGCCTAAATTGCCGCTCTATAAGTTCTTGGCTATTTTTTTTGCCGCAGTCTTTTTTGTACTAACCCCGCTATGGTCGCTTTTATTTCAAGGACCATTTCGCTGGCATGTACAGCAACCGGCAGCATGGCAAGGCGGGCTTGAACTTTTTGTATTGTTTTGTTTTACATATTTAGCGATTTCAGTAAAAAATCCGGCAATCAAATACTTAGTGTATTTTGTTCCTGTTGAGATATTTGCCAGAAGGCACGGCATAGATTTATCGATAATCGCCCTGTATATTTATGTGCAGGCTATATTTAGTGTCGGATGGGCAGCTTTAACAAAATATTCCTGTGCGCAGTATAAGCATGAAGATAAGCTCTATTTGTCATTATTTATTGGTCTCTGCATCTGGCTTTTGACAATATGGGCTATTTCCGGGGTAGGCTTCGGTTCGGCCGAGAGCATTCGAATAATTGCCATATGCGTACTGGGGTGCGTCATTTTATTCAGCAATTCGCCGCAGCTTATTAAGGTTTGGTCGCCATGGTTATCGGTGAAGAAAGCAACAGAGCGTGTTTCTGTAGCGCTTATTTCGACATTGTTTCTCGCGCTATTTGCAAAAATATCCTCGGCGACAGTTATAAATTACGACTCGATGTGGTATGGGTTGCAATTAGAAAAGTCAATGCTTGGTGAGGGAAGTATTTATGCGAACCAGGGCTTGGTAGCCATGGTTCATTACTACCCCAAGCTTTATGAATCTCTATTGATACCACTCGCTGGATTGGGTAGTCTTTCTTTGCCGATGGGCTTGGGGGTTTTCATTTGGTTGGGGGTTATTTTTACATCCTATTCCATATTGCGCGAGCTAAGAACAAATAACTCACTTTCAATATTAATAGCTTCTCTCGTTGCAACTATACCTGCACTCGGAAGCATTGCAATGACAACAAAAGGGGATGCTTTTTCTGCTTGGCTCGGACTGCTCGCAGTATTGTTTTTTTTACGATTTTTAAAAACGAAAGATTACTTATTTTTCTTGGTGAGCATATCGGCTCTAGTTTTCGCGCCGCTTGCACGACTATCAGTCTTGCCATACGTCACCGTGCTAGCAGGTATATTCATATATTATGCATATAAGCTCAGGAATGATCGGAAAAAACCAGATGGCTGGCTGTTTTATTTCTTTCCATTAAGTGTACTTTTAGTTGTGACTCTTGTCGTTAGCAGGAGCATTTATCTGAGTGGCGTTCCGTTCGTTGCACCAGATCAACTAGTGGAAATTGCCAGCCATTTTGGGATGACAGTCTCTTACCCGGTTGGCGGGACACCATCGGCCGGTCGATCAACAATTCCGATTGCATGGGGCGCTTGGTCTTATTTGTTCAACCCCGCCAACATTGGGATTTTGCTAATTTCTTGGATTGGGAACGCTTGGATTTTTTTTCCAATAGTAGCTATCGCTGTTTCAAATACGTGGAAAAAGGGAGTGGTAGGTGTTAAAGGCTTGTTTTTACTGGTTGGGTTGCTGTTTCCGTTTATATTATTCTCAATGAAAGTGTCCCCCAGTCATGGCGCGGATGGAAATTACTTTATCTATCCAATTGCGTGCGTTTTGATCCTAAGCGGTCTTATGTTGAATGGCGAATTTAAGCGTTACGAGACATTTATAAGCAGGCTTATTCTCGTCTTCGCCGCAGTGTCGTCCGCAGTGATATTCGTCACAAGTGATTGGGGGCCTGGCACCAGAGCCTTTGATCTAAATTTTAATCGGATTCCATTCGAACTTGAGTCAAAAAGTAAAGTGGTCTTCCAAGATAGGGATAGGGCTGCTGTACTCAACTACTTTAAAACGGCGCCTAAACACTCAAGAGTCATCGGACTTAAAGCACAGGGTGAGGGGGATAATCATTTGGGGTGGTGGCTGCCTATTCGTTATGAGCCAATTGAAATAATTTCCTGGTCAAGACCAGAAATTGTGAACAATTCTCTAGGTTTTGAGCGTTTTTTGCTTAGCACAAAAATTGATTACGTTATTTTGCCTAATGACAATGCGCTGAGTAATAACAACGTGGTTATTTACGGTGTTGTCAGCAAATTAGCGGGTGAGAATAAAGCTATTAAGGTGCTTGAAAACAAAAAGTATGTCATTTGGAAGATTACCTCTAATCCGCTTAAGTACAGCGCAAAATTTAATGAAACAGGGCAAGTCGATTTGGCACTTAACGCATCCAGCAGTTGCGTAAATATCAATAATTTGGAAGTCACAGTCAAATGGGCATTTCCAGCATTGAAGGCTGGCATACGTATTGAGGTTAAATCAAAGACTTCACTAGCAACGCTATGGGTAGAGGCGGGTAGTGAAGGCTCCGAAACAACAGGGCCGTGGGTTGCACCCGGTACAGCTTTTATTTTTAGATCCCTTGCGGATAACAAGAGATTGGGCAGGGCAGTTATAAATGACTGTGTGTCACAACCCGATGTCACAACCCGATAAACGCGGATTAACCAATCATGTCAGAGCTTAAAGTATTCTCAGGTTGTCCAAATGAAGGGAGCCACTTCAGTTTGTTAAATTTGGTTGCTGCTGTCATTGCCGCAACTATATTCTGGTTTCTTTTGTTTCCAATTGGATTTACCGTTCCTACGCATGGGGATATATACGGTTACAGTATTTTATTTGACGGCATACCTTTTTCGTCGATCCCATACACGCCTCGGCCAATGATGGGGCTATTTATCAAGCTAGGCGGGATGCTTCAATTTGATTTAATGATGGCTTTCTTTTCAGTCATTGGACTGATTTCATTGGTGTCGCCATTGCTTGTATATCAATTTATATTCAAACGAAGAATGCCGTTCGTCGGGAACTTGCTTTATTTTGCCCTGATAACATCTCACTCCGCTAATTATCTCGGGCTAGTCCACGATCTGGGATCGCGTCTAGCTCTAATATTCGCAGCCTTGGCTGTTTGTTCTTACGCTAAATATTATGAAACAAAAGGGTTGTTGTTTCTAATTGTTGGAGGAGTTCTGGCTTTGCTAGGCTTTTTTTCGAAAGAAACATTCGGTTTGTTCCTAATTGCCGTCGTGCTCTACATCGGCATCCTTTTCAAGATGCGGCTAAGACATCTTGTCATTTCTGCTGCCTCTGTTTTGGTTGGCCTAGTGTTATCTCTTTATCATTCTAGATGGACTGGGAGCCCGTTTACATCCGATTCAGCATCTTATGTTTTGGAGTTTAATTTAATTGATATTGCGAGGTTATTTGTTAAGTTCATTACTCTAGCAATATCTCCACAATTATTAATTCTTGTATCTGTGGTGGTGGTGGTTTTGGTTGTGAAAAGAAAGTTTGAAACTCTTTATTCGCTCCTTGTGCTCATGGTTATTTCTTGCCTTGCAATTGTTCCCAACTCATTGCTAACCAAGCACGGAGGATCCAACTACGAAATGATTTTAGTGCCATTGTTTGCTTTGAGCATTGCGGCGCACATGGATCGGTGTAATTGGTTTACTTGCGGTAGGATCAAGAGTCTATCTTTTATTTTGTTACTGCTTGTTTCAAATATCTTCTGGGCTAACCACTCGTTGAAAACTAACTACTGGTGGGAAATGGGTATTGCTAACTTCAATAAAAATGCAATAAACTCAATCAAGGATAGTGCTTGCAAAATAAAGGCCGCAAAGAGTGTTATGGTTATTGGCCTTCAAAGCGATCACATTGTTCAACCTTGGACGCCATTTACGTCAAGCGAATATCTCATAGATAATTTTCGGTTTAAAGAAGTTACATTCTTCATTGTTGGAAAGGGTTATTTTGACTCATTCAGAAAACAAAATAGTTCAAATCGTATTTACGTTGAAAGCACAAATTATCCTGAGGCTCATTTGACGGATCTTGTGCTTGTCTTTGATCAAAAAGGAAGTATATGGAAAAGTATTTCAGCAAGAGATGATATAAATAAATTACTGATGGCAAATGATCTTGTTTATGAAAAGTTATATGATTCTAATTATTGGGCTGAACATGAAACCCTTCGTCATATTATTCCGAGTATAAAGAATGTTGATTAATGACTTATCAAGTAAAATTGAAAACTACCGGGATCGTATCGATATCGCCCTGAAAAGAGTCATCAACCGTTCATGGATGATACTCGGTCCAGAGGTTGTGGCTTTCGAGAATTCGTTTGCTGCTTATGTGGGGGTTGGATATTGTCGAACGGTGGCCAACGGAACGGATGCACTTGAATTGGCGCTGCGAGCTCTTGGAGTACAGGTTGGTGACAAGGTCGCGACAGTTGCTAATGCTGGCTTTTACACCAGCACAGCAATCCTGGCGATTGGTGGCACCCCCCTTTATCTGGATGTTGATCTTGATAACAAAGTGGTGACACTTAGAGAAATCGAACGCGCAATCAGCGAAGGGGGCAAAGCAATTGTTGTCACGCATCTATATGGCCAAGCTATAGCGGATATTGCCAAGATTGCAGAGCAATGTCGAAGGGCTAACGTAGCATTGATTGAAGATTGCGCACAAGCACATGGGGCGAGAATTGACGGAAAACGTGTTGGTAGTTTCGGCGACTTCGGTTGTTTTAGTTTTTATCCCACTAAAAACCTAGGGGCTTTGGGTGATGGTGGCGCTATTGTGACCAATGATTTTAAACTAGCAGAGCGAGTAGCTCAACTGCGCCAGTATGGCTGGTCAGCCAAGTATCAAGTAGAAATGACGGGCGCGCGTAATAGCCGCCTAGATGAAATGCAGGCGGCAATATTATCTGAGTTCTTGCCTCATCTGGATAGTTGGAATACGCGTCGTAGGCAGATTGCAACAACCTATTCAACGCAAATCAAAAATCCCGCTGTCATTCTTCCCAAAGTCGGTGGTGAAGATTATGTGGCGCACCTCTATGTTGTTCGTTCCGCTCAACGAAGTGCACTGCAATTGCACTTACGAAACTTAGATATCGCATCAGATATTCATTATCCGATTCCTGATACTCGCCAACCGATTTATGGCGACCGATTTGCTTCTGTTTCTTTACCGAATACCGAGCAATTGGCTAGAGAGGTTCTTACCTTACCTTGTTATCCAGAAATGACGGATGTTGAAGTGCAGCAGGTTGTCTCAGCAGTCAATAGCTGGCAAGCATGAAATACTCTGTCATCATTCCAGTCTATAAAAATGAAGGCTCCATTGCGCGCCTGATTGATGCATTGGTTACGATGAATGAATCTTTAGGCGATGAGATGGAGGCTGTTTTTGTAGTCGATGGCAGCCCTGACAAGTCCTTTGAATTGATTAAAAAAGCACTTGAGCTGATAAATTACCCGGCACAACTATTAGCTCATTCTCGTAATTTTGGGTCATTCGCTGCCATACGCACAGGCTTGCTTGCAGCTAGGGGAGAGTATTTCGGTGTGATGGCGGCAGATTTACAAGAGCCACCAGAATTGTTGGTAACCTTTTTTAAGAGTCTGACTGCTGACGAATGTGATGTGGCTGTAGGTACGCGCCAAGGACGGCAAGACCCATTTTTGTCTCGCATGGCATCATCGATTTTTTGGGGCATCTATCGCCGCTTGGTTGTGCCGGAAATGCCAGAAGGTGGAGTTGATGTGTTTGGCTGTAACCGCCAATTCAGAGACCAGCTTGTTCAATTGAAAGAGTCTAGATCTTCGCTAATTGCCCTGATTTTCTGGCTTGGCTTTCGCCGTAAGCTTGTCGGCTATGAACGATCTGTTCGGCAAGAAGGTAAATCAGCTTGGACATTCAAGAAAAAAATCGATTACATGATGGATAGTATTTTTGCTTTTACTGATTATCCGATTCGGCTTCTGATTAAAATTGGCACTATTGGCTCTATATTGGCGATATCCTTGGGAGTAGTTGTCTTGGCGGCTAGGCTTGTCGGTGCTATAACGGTACCGGGTTACGCGGCCACACTACTAGCTGTATTGGTTTTCGGTGCATTGAATTTATTAGGATTAGGACTGGTAGGGACGTATGCTTGGCGCGCTTATGAAAATAGTAAACAACGGCCCCTTGCTGTGGTTGCAATCAAATATCTAAATAATTGTGGAAAGGTGTAAATGTCTGAAATTCATACAACTGCGGATGTTAAAGCTCATTCGATAGGTGATCGCACCCGTATCTGGCAATACGTTGTAGTCTTGTCAGGCGCAAGGATAGGCGACGATGTTAACATCTGCTCCCATTGCTTTATTGAAAATGATGTCGTAATTGGCGACCGTGTGACAGTTAAATCTGGTGTACAAATATGGGATGGACTACGTATTCAAGACGATGTCTTTATTGGATCCAATGTCACATTCACAAATGATAAATTTCCCCGCTCAAAAATATATCCCACTAAATTTTTAGAGACTCGAATTGAAAATGGTGCATCAATTGGTGGCGGTGCAGTTATTTTGCCGGGTGTTATTATTGGCGTTGGTGCTATGGTCGGCGCTGGAGCAGTTGTTACAAAATCAGTGCCTCCATATGCCATTGTTATCGGCAATCCGGCAAGGATTGTTGGGTATGTTGAGAACAACTCTTCAGGTGGGGTAGCGGATTCGTCTATTTTACAATCCACATTCCCAAATGAAGAGTCCATCATTCGCATAGGCGTAGGCAATGCTACCTTGCACCGATTTAAGCTAGTAAATGATATGCGAGGAGATTTGTCTGTAGGTGAGTTCTCTAGGGAAATACCTTTTGATCCAAAAAGATATTTTTTAGTTTTTAATGTACCGAGCGAGAAAACACGTGGTGAGCATGCACATCGAAAATGTCATCAGTTTCTGATCTGCGTGAAGGGCAGTTGCTCGGTAGTCGTTGATGATGGTACGTCACGACGTGAGATTAAATTGGATTCGCCAGATAAAGGTATTCATTTGCCCCCAATGACGTGGGGTATCCAATACAAATATTCTTCAGATGCATTATTACTAGTATTTACTTCTGAGTACTACGATGCGTCAGATTACATTCGAAATTATCAGGAATTTGTATCTCTGGCTCGACCGTCAAATTAATCGTCTATCCAATGAAAGATTTAATTAGCTCCGCATTGAAAGCCAGATTTATACGGTTTTTGTTTACTGGCGGAATAAACACCGTTGTTACTTATGTCATGTACTTGCTTTTGCTGCAAGTGCTTAGCTACCAAGTGAGTTACACGATAGCTTTTGTTTCTGGGATTGCAATTGCATTCTTGTTGAACAAGTTGTTTGTGTTTAAAACGCACCGTGGGTGGCAGACGGTTATGCTGTACCCGTTTGTATATTTTGCCCAATATATTTTTGGTATGTTGTTACTGTGGTTGGTCGTGAGCCAACTGGGCTTGAGCGTTAAACTTGGCCCGTTAATCGTTGTAATACTGACCATCCCATTAACTTATTGGTTAAGTCGGTTAGCTTTCGTGGGTCTTGAAAGCAGATCTAACAGAGACATTCACACAAAATAAAAGCACTGCATGTTCAAAAAAACAAAGATAATTATCGTCGGCGCAACCGGATATATTGGAAAGCCACTACACGTTAGTGCATTAACGAAGTCGCTGGTTTATGGAACCTCCTCCACTAGTGCGGAGGGATTGCTTCGCTTGCGCTTGGATGTCCATTCTGATTTCGACTACGGGAATATTCGTCCTGGCGACGTCGTGTTCTTGACGGCGGCGATTTCAGCCCCAGACATATGCGCACGTGAGCACAGTCGTGCTTGGGCGGTGAATGTAACGGGGACTTCGGAATTTGTTACCCAAGTAATCTCGCGTGGTGGGCGGGTTGTATTTTTCTCCAGCGATACGGTTTACGGTGAGCGCGGTGATGCTTTCGATGAAACGGCAAAAAGCAATCCGGCGGGTGAATATGCCGAGATGAAGGCTGAAGTGGAAAATCGTTTCCTCGTCCATCCACTTTTTAAGTCTATTCGGCTCTCCTATGTGTTTTCGCGGGAAGACAAATTCACAAAGTATTTATCGGGGTGTGCCGAACGCAGCGAGGAGGCGGAGCTGTTTCACCCGTTCTATCGGGCGATCGTTCATCGTAACGATGTTGTTGAGGGGGCGCTCGCACTCGCCCAGCGCTGGGACGAGTTTCCGCAACAGGTAATCAACTTTGGTGGCCCCGAAGTGCTTTCAAGAATAGATTTTGCTGAATGTTTGCAGCGTATTGCATTGCCAAGTTTGCGGTTTCGGGTAACGGAGCCAGGGGACGAGTTCTTTAAAAATAGACCTCGGGTGATTGCGATGTCGTCTGCCATTTTGCCAATGCTGCTTGGTCGGCCTACGCGAACCTTGGCAGAGGCCGCTCGAATTGAGTTTGATTAAAGGTAGTTTCGTTGGGAAATACAATTTCGGTTTAGAGGAATGCGATGAGTAAAAAGATTTTGATCACGGGAATAACCGGGCAGGTTGGCTCACAACTGGCTGATTATGTGTTGGAAAACACGCAATATGATGTAGTTGGTATGATGCGCTGGCAGGAGCCGATGGATAATCTGTATCACTTGACAACCCGAATCAATAACAAGGATAGGATCAGCCTCTACTACGCAGACTTGAATGATTATGCAGCCATATCAAGGATGCTGCGAGACGTTAGGCCGGAATTCATTTCTCACTTGGCCGCGCAATCATATCCAAAAACATCATTCAATATTCCGATTGAAACCTTACAGACCAATATCATTGGTACTGCAAATCTGCTCGAAAACATTCGGCAGCTAAAAGAAGTCGATGGATATGATCCTGCGGTGCATGTGTGCTCTTCAAGCGAGGTGTATGGCAAGGCTAAACCAGGGGTGCCTTTGGCAGAAGACACCGCCTTTCATGGTGCCAGCCCTTACAGCATTAGCAAAATTGGGACGGATTTTTTGGGGCAGTTTTATGGAGAGGCCTATGGAATACGGACCTTTATTACCCGAATGGGGACGCATTCCGGCCCGCGACGGAGCGATGTGTTTTTTGAAAGTACAGTTGCCAAGCAAATTGCCTTGATTGAAGCTGGCCATCAGGAACCGGTCATTAAGGTTGGTAACCTGTCGAGCACAAGAACTTTTCAAGATGCGCGAGACGCGGTTAGAGCCTACTTTTTACTCCTTGAGGCAAGCGAGAAAGGAAATATCAAGTGCGGTGACTATTTCAATATTGCCGGTGAAGAAGTCTTCAAATTGCCGGAGGTTATCGATCTGTTTTTGAGTATGAGCACACGCAAGGACATTACGGTTGTTACCGATGAAGACAGGTTGCGTCCAATTGATGCCGACTATCAAATGTTTGACAATACGAAAATCAGGACCGCGATCAACTGGAAACCAGAGATACCCGCTAGTCAAATGTTCAGTGACTTGTTGAATCACTGGAGAAATGAAATATCCAAAGGGAAGATACCTTTGAACAGGTGATTGTTTATTCGAGCTATATTGATGCAAATTCCTTTAACTACTTTTTGAGTGTAACTTATGATAATTCGTGCACGAGCCCCCCTTCGTCTTGGTCTTGCTGGCGGCGGTACCGATGTTTCGCCCTACTGCAATATCCATGGTGGATATGTTCTCAACGCCACTATCGACCGCTATGCCTATGCCGTTATCAAGATGCTGGATGAACCAGTAGTTCGATTTGTTGCGACAGATCAACAGACCGAAAAGGTTAAAGCCGTTGACGAGCCGCTGGTGTTGAATGGTAAGCTTGATTTGCACAAGGCGGTTTACAACCATATGATCCAGCACTACAACGGAGGGCAACCTATTCCTTTGGAATTGAGCACATTTTGCGATGCTCCCGTTGGGTCTGGTCTGGGTTCGTCATCTACGTTGGTGGTGGTGATGATTCGAGCTTTTACCGAGATGCTCAATTTGCCGCTGGATGATTACGCTATTGCGCTTCTGGCTTTTAAGATCGAGCGTGTGGATTGTGGATTGCAAGGTGGTAGGCAGGATCAGTATACCGCCACCTTTGGCGGCTTCAATTTCATGGAGTTTTACGCAGAAGATCGGGCAGTGATAAACCCGCTACGCATCAAAAACTGGATCATCTGTGAAATGGAAGCGTCGCTGGTGCTGTTTTATACCGGCGTGTCGCGCGAGTCGGCCAAGATCATTGCGGATCAAAGCAACAACGTAAAAGCAGGTTCGGTAGATGCTTTGGAAGCGATGCATGGCATAAAACGCGAAGCGCTTGTGATGAAGGAGTGTCTGCTAAGAGGCGACTTCGGTGGAATCGTGGATTCCATGCAACAAGGTTGGGAAAACAAGAAACGTTCGGCAAAAACGGTATCAAATCCGCACATCGACGGAATTTATAATGCTACCATAGACGCGGGGGCGTTAGCTGGAAAAGTTTCCGGTGCAGGTGGTGGTGGCTTCATGATGTTTTTTGTGCCCACTGAGCGGCGCATGGATGTGATACGGACATTGAATCAGTTCAAGGGACAGGTAAGTAATTGCCATTTCACGAAGCACGGCACGCATGCTTGGAGAGTTTGAAATGCTTTATGTTAAAAAGGAGAGTTGGTATGTTACGTGAAATGAAAATTCGATATGTTGGGATTTTTGTGATGATTGCCATTGCGGCGATCTTCGCAGGTTGTGATGATGGTAATACACAAAAGGTTGCCATAAGTCAGCAGGTGCAAGAAGTTAAGCCGAAAGAACCCTTGCCTCCAACTGGCGTTGAATTTAGCCTATCCGAATCTGCTTTACCTGGTTATGTAGTCGTATCAGGTTTAAGTGACGCGGAGTCTTGGGGAAGATGGAGTGTTTCTGATAAGGTTGTTTTTAAATTTGGCTCTAATTTACCAAAAAAATTTGCATTAGTTATTTCAGCAAAAGCATACGGTCCAAACGCCGGATTGGCTATTCCCGTCAAAGTTGGCGGCCAAGTAATGGAGATGAAACTTTCGGCTGATATTACAACAGACATTCGGTTGGAGTTTTCCCCGAATACGGTTGCAGACAATATTGAAATTACTGTACCCAAACCCACAGTGCCGAAGACCGGAGATCTCAGAGCCTTGGGTATTGCGTTTAACTCTGTCAAGATCGAACCTCTACTATAGTAAATAATGCTTAGTGGGGTGGTGTTGCTGTTTTGTGTATGCCTCCTCACGAGTCTACATTGTTTAAGAACAATATCTTTGTAATGGGTGTGGTGATGAGAACCTATATTTCTTCCAAAATTTCGGAAGCACAACGCGTGATGACGGTCATGTCGACTGATGAATGTCTGCTTTTGCGGCTGGAAGCAGCAGCACAAGCGTGCATAGAATGTATGCGGGCCGGAGGAAAAATTTTGCTGGCCGGCAACGGTGGCAGTGCTGCAGATGCGCAACATATTGCCGGTGAGTTTGTGAGTCGCTTTGCTTTTGATCGGCCCGGCTTGCCGGCAATGGCACTCACTGTTGACACATCAATCTTGACTGCCATAGGCAATGACTACGGCTATGAGAAACTTTTTGCACGCCAAGTGCAGGCGAACGGGAACAAAGGGGATGTGTTTATCGGGTACTCAACCTCCGGTACATCTCCGAATGTTCTTCGTGCATTTGAGGAGGCACGTAAACAAGGGCTTGTGTGCATCGGACTGACAGGTAATCGAGGAGGTCCGATGCTGGAATTGTGCGATTATTTGCTGGAAGTTCCCTCCAACGATACCCCAAAAATTCAGGAAGGGCATTTGGTACTCGGGCATATTTTGTGCGGCTTGGTTGAGCAAGCGCTATTCAAGGCACCAAGTTGATGGAGGCGATTGTTCTTGCTGGCGGGTTTGGCACACGATTGCGGCAGGTTGTGCCAGATTTACCGAAGCCGATGGCACCTATCGCCGGAAGACCGTTTCTGGAAATATTACTTTCGACTCTTGCCCGGAAGGGGTTCACGAGAATAGTTCTTTCCCTTGGTTTTATGTCTGAGAAGATCATCGCGTATTTCGGCGACAGCTATTTGGGAATGAAGCTGGTATATGAGGTGGAGTCGCAGCCGTTAGGCACGGGAGGGGCAATCCGCGCGGCATTGGTGCGTTGCGTGACCGATCATGTCTTCGTCTTCAACGGCGACACCTATCTGGATCTCGAGGTAGATGAGTTGGAACGTTTATGGGAGGCTGGCCGTCATCCGGTGATCGTGGTGCGTGAAGTGCCGGATACTGCGCGTTTCGGGAGGGTGGAGATATGTGAAGGGAGGATTAACGCCTTTCTCGAAAAAGGGATGTCTGGGCCTGGCCTGATCAACGCAGGCTGTTACGTGCTGCCGAAAGATGCACTGGAAGACTTTCCTTTGGGTTATCCTTTTTCTATTGAAAGCGAATTCTTCATCAAATATCTGCAATGCCTCCGGTTCGATGGCTTCGTCACGCATGGCCGCTTCATCGACATCGGCGTGCCGTATGATTATGTGCTTGCGCAGACGGAGCTTGCAGGGTTGTGACCGTGTCAGGGAGTCGTGCGCTGTTTCTCGATCGAGACGGGGTCATCAACCATGATTCAGGGTACACGTCGAGAGCAGAAAACTTTCAATTCATCGATGGTATCTTCGATCTCTGCCGCGCGGCGAGACGATCGGGTTATCTGTTAATCGTCGTGACCAATCAAGCGGGAATCGGTCGCGGCTATTATTCGGAACAGGATTTTTCCACCCTGACAGAGTGGATGCGCGAGCGATTCGAGGCCGAAGGGGTACCGATAACGGATGTTTTTCATTGCCCATATCATCCGGAGCACGGTATCGGGCGCTACAAGAAAGATTCATTCGATCGCAAACCCAATCCGGGGATGTTGTTACGTGCTGCGGAAAAGCATGGACTCGACCTGAAGCGTTCGGTCATGATTGGTGACAAGGATTCTGACATGCAAGCGGCCAGCAAGGCGGGTGTCGGGGTAAGGTGCCACTATCTGGCGGATGAGCATGAAGTGGTACTATCCAGAGCTGCAACGCACAAGATTCACTCGCTGCGAGATGGCATCTTCTCGTTGTTGAGTGAATCGGTAGCCATGTAAACGAAAGTCACTTAAGCGCTTCGTGGGGAATTAAGGGGACATTCATTATAAGTTTTTCAACTGAAAAACGGATATTTTTTTCGGCTTTCCGCCATAGTTCCGGCGGCAATGCTTTTTTCCACCTCTTATTTTTTTAAGGTAAAGTGTGTCGGCCAAGGTTTCTGTCATCATCGTCAATTATAATGCCGGGTTGGAGCTTGTCGGCTGTGTCCAGTCCCTAGCCTTTGCCAATAATGATATAGAAATCATCGTCGTTGACAATGCCTCTCGTGATGAAAGTCTTCATCAGCTTCGGGCCCAATTTCCTCAGGAGAGCAAACTCACTGTTCTCCACAATGCAAAAAACCTTGGCTTTGCAGTGGCAAGTAACCAGGGAAGCAGGGATGCCGTGGGAGATTTCCTCCTCTATCTCAATCCTGATTGCCTGGTCGAACCGGAGACCATCCCGGCCCTGCTCCAGTGTCTGAAAAATGATCCCCAGGTGGGGATGGTTGGCGGTCTGATCCTGAACCCTGATGGCTCCGAGCAGCGTGGCTGCCGGAGAGCTGTACCGACTCCCTGGAAATCATTGGTCAATTCCCTTGGTCTGAAGGCCTTGTCGCGGCTGTATCCGCATATTTTTTCCGATTTTCGTCTTGATCAGAAACCGCTTCCCGAGCAAGCGGTGGCGGTGGATGCCATTTCCGGGGCCTGTATGCTGGTCAGCCGGGCGGCCTTGGCCGATGTCGGCCCATTGGATGAGGGTTATTTCCTGCACTGCGAAGATCTGGACTGGTGTATGCGCTTTCGGCAACGGGGCTGGAAGATCATGTTTGTTCCCCATGCAAGGCTTTATCACAGCAAGGGCGCCTGTTCCTCGTCCCGGCCGGTCTTTGTCGAATGGTCCAAGCATAAGGGCATGGTCCGTTTTTCCAGGAAATTTTTTGCCGAATGGTATCAACAGCAGAACGAGCATTAATGGCGTCGTTAAGCGAAAAAACAATTTTTCAAAACACCCTTGACTGAATAAGATCGAAGAAAGCTTCACACTTCTGAAGGTGTTGGTTGTGCTCATGTAGTTGTTGATTGTATCGTTAGGGGATATTTTTATAAATAAATCCCCTTTATCTCTCCCTTTTTCAGATAAGCGAGCTCAAAGTCTACGCTTATCTGCGAGACTCCAAAGGTGGGAGTGAACAATTATGAATTGAAATTGACAAATCATGTCATAAGGTGATGCGAATAGAGCATGGAAATGTATCATAAATGGATCTGGCAGAGCGAACGCTGGCCCAATTTTACCTATAAGACTCCCGATACTACGCAGGTGTATCACCGTTTTGGGCAACTCGCCATGGTGGAAACCCTGTTGAATCCTCTATTGACACGGGAATTGGCGGCTCTGGCCCTTGAAGACGAGGCGGTGGCGACATCGCTCATCGAGGGTGAACTGTTGCAGCGCAGTTCGGTTCGTGCATCGGTGCACAAGGCACTGCATATCGAAGGTGAGGAAGAGGCACACTCCACCGTGCAGACCGATGCCCTGGTTGAGGTGCTCCTAGATGCGAAAAAGGGTGATGAACCGTTGGTTCATGAACGACTTTTCGGGTGGCACAGGGCGCTGTTCCCAACCGGTCAGTCAGGATTACGTACCATTCGCGTTGGTGCGTACCGAAATGACGAAAAGGGAGAAATGAAGATTGTGTCGGGACCGTGGGAACGGGAGAATGTGCATTATATCGCACCGCTTGCCTATCATGTCGAAGGCGAGATGAACCGTTTTTTACTCTGGCTCAACACGGAAAAAAAGCTCGATGTCGTCATTAAATCCGCCGTAGCACACCTGTGGTTTTTGCTCATCCATCCATTTGACGATGGTAACGGCCGTATAGCTCGGGCGATCAGTGATTATGTGCTGTCTGTCTCAGGAAATGTGCCTTCGACGCTTTTCAGCGTCGCATCCGAGATCAACAATCGCAAAAAAAACTACTATGGCGAGCTTGACAGGGTGTGCGTCCGTGATGATGCCGATGTGACGGCATGGGTGGCATGGTTCGTCGATATGCTGTGCGCATCGTTGGATCATGCGTTGGAAAAGATTGAAGCGGTGAAATTCAGATCCCTTTTTTGGGACAAGGTTCGCGACGCGATGCTCAATAAACGCCAACACAAGGTAATCGCCAAAATGCTCAACAAGCTCCCGGAACCTTTCGAAGGTGGGATGAAAACCGCCAAATACGCTTCCATTGCAAAAACTTCGAAACCCACCGCCGCAAGGGATCTTAAAGAGCTTGAACAAAAGGGAATTCTGGAAAGCCACGGTGCTGGCCGAGGTGTTTACTATACACTGACATAGGGGTAGTAAGAGGATTGTGTAAGAAATGGGGACAGACCACGTTTGATGACGCTTACGGCTCTCGTCCCTATCTATTTTTTCCCATAAGTGCTGTCGTGGTCTGGGGCGATGGTGAGCAAGCGAATGAAATCGCCGTCGCGGAATGCCGTTGCTCGGCGTGACAGGGTGATGCGTAGCGAGTAGAGAGCATCAATATTGGCTGGTAATTTGACGCTGAATATCTTCTCCCATTTGAAGCCGTTGTCGCGGTAAAGCTGATTCCAGGTGAGTTGGCGAATCTTGTTTAACGTGTCGAGGGCGGCGAGTCGTTCTGCCTTTGGCAGCGAGAGAAGATTCTCCTGGAAAACCGGATTGTTCAGGTCAAGCCTGACATTCGGATCATTCTTGGCCATTATTGGTCAGTTGCTCCATAACGCTATCCGTATTGGCGTCATTGGGGGCGTTGATTTTGGCCAAAGAGAGTGCTCGGGTCAGATCAGAAGCGGCTTGAAGTCCATGCAGCCAATGTTCGTTGTCAGGGATGATGCTGGCGGTACGCACCAACCAGACACCAGGTTCTTGTTCTTCAACTAGAACCTGACGTCCGGCAAATTGTTTACCAATTGAAATTTGACCATTTGCACCAATCATTTTGATGCTTGGACCTTTAGCTAAGGTTGGCATAAATACCTCCATCTTTTTTTAAAATTAGGATTGCACTATAGCACTAATATAGCACTAAAGTTATCGTTGGTCAACAAAGGGGAGAGTAATAGAGGCAGACCAGAAGTACGCCGGTCATGCAGCAGGCAGCCTCAAAAAGCTCGGAGACAACGATCTGCTGATAAAATGGGAACGTCCCACCTATAACAGCATTCTGTCGTACTCAAAAGACGCCGATGGTGGGTCAAATTTCAATGCCGATTGACAGCCGATTGACAACATGAAATAAAAGAGACCTCGCACCGGAGTACATATCGTGCCGCAACCGCTTAAACTAGCGCCATTCTGGTCTGTCCCCCATTGCCTCCAAAAGGAGGGCGATCTTTCTCTGTGAACAATCCCAAATGAGTATTAACAATGTTGACACACAATTCATTTATAGCTATCATCTTACTATAAACAATGTCTATACATACAACAGAGGAGCAACCATGCAGATGACAATTAAAAAATGGGGAAACAGCCTGGCTACGAGGATTCCTAAAGCAATTGCAGAGTCAACAGATCTGCACCTTGACCAGTTGGTTGATATTGAGGAGGTAAACGGCAAAATTGTTATCACTCCCATTAGAGTAAAAAAGGAATATAAACTTGATGAACTTCTCAGCCAATGCAAGCCTGGATCAATGAAAATCGACAAAGAGGATCAGGAGTGGCTTAATGATCTACCTGTAGGAAGGGAAGTCTGGTAATGGCCAGGAAAAAATATATTCCAGAACGAGGCGATATTGTCTGGACCAATTTTGATCCGGCAGCAGGGCATGAACAGATGGGTAAAAGACCCGCCCTTATTCTTTCCCTCGAATCATTCAACAAAAAAATATTACTGGCAATGGCTGCACCCATCACAAGCAGAGTGAGGGGCCACGGCTTTGAAGTGTCCATAGACGTCAAGAAAATTAAAGGCGTTGTGCTTTGTCAGCAGGTGAAAATGATCGACTTTAACGAAAGGGGCCTGCAGTTTATCGAAAAAGCACCAGAAGCCGTCACAAATGAGGCTTTAGCACGAGTCAGGGCGATAGTAAGTGAGTAAAGTAAAGACCAAAAGGAAGGGAAAAGGGGATGCTCCCGTTCGCAGTAACAACTTCTAAGTAACATTACACTGAATAGTTACAAACCATGTTTTTATATAAGGGCAAACGTGTCGCGTAAGATTTCTGTTATCATCGTCAACTACAATGCAGGAGCAGAGCTTGCAAGGTGTGTCAGCTCTGTTGCTCAGGCAAAGATTGATCTGGAAATAATTGTTGTTGATAATGCTTCACAAGATGAAAGTATTCACCAACTGCGTGCTCAATTTCCTCAGGAGAGTAGACTTACTGTTCTCCCTAATGCCAAAAATCTTGGTTTTGCCGTGGCCTGCAACCAGGGGAGCAGGGTTGCCGGCGGAGATTTTCTTCTCTATCTCAATCCCGATTGTGTTGTTGAGCCGGAAACCATGCAAGTTTTACTCAATTGCCTGCAAAATGATCCGCAGGTGGGGATGGCTGGCGGTCTGATCCTGAACCCTGATGGCTCCGAGCAGCGTGGCTGCCGAAGGGCTGTGCCGACCCCTTGGAAATCACTGGTTAATTCCCTTGGCCTGCAGGGCCTGTCACGGTTGAATCCGCGGATTTTTTCCGATTTTCGTCTTGATCAGGAACCGCTTCCTGTACAAGCAGTGGCGGTGGATGCCATTTCCGGGGCCTGTATGCTGGTCAGGCGAGAGGCCTTGGCTGATGTCGGCCCACTGGATGAAGGGTATTTCCTGCACTGTGAAGATCTGGACTGGTGTATGCGCTTTCGGCAACGGGGCTGGAAGATCATGTTTGTTCCCCAGGCAAGGCTCTATCACAGCAAGGGCGCCTGTTCCTCATCGCGGCCGGTCTTTGTCGAATGGTCCAAGCATAAGGGCATGGTTCGTTTTGCCAGGAAATTTTTTGCCGACCACTATCCGCGTCCTGTGTTCTGGCTGATTTGGCTGGGAATATGGCTGCGTTTTGGCCTTTCTCTGGTACGGATCTTCTTCAAGAAACTGCTGGCGATGGGGTCAAAAGGTGATTGAGAAGCGAGTCGGTGTAATCGGCGCGGCAAGCTTTGTCGGGGAGCGCTTGTTGCCTCTTCTTAAACAGGATGGCTACCAGATCACCGCCTTTTCCAGGCGGGGCGGCAACGGTACGGTATCCCTGTGTCAGGCCGCAGCTGAACCTGTTGGCACAATCGAGAACTGGGTTTGCCTGGCCCCCATCTGGACCGTGCCGGAGCACTTTCAGCTTTTTGCGGAGCATGGGGTAAAACGGCTCGTGGCCCTGAGTTCGACCAGTCGTTTCAGTAAGATATCCTCTCGATCTGGCGCGGATCGAGAATTGGCCGCCCGCCTGATACGAGGGGAGGAGCAGGTACTGGAGTGGGCCGCAACCCGGGATTGCACGGTGGTGATTCTCCAGCCTACCTTGATTTATGGGCTGGGAAAGGATAAAAATGTGACGGAGATTGCCCGAGTTATCCAGCGGTTCGGCTTTTTCCCGCTCTTTGGCCCAGGGGAGGGGCTGCGCCAGCCTGTCCATGTGGACGATGTCGCTGCCGCCTGCCTTGCAGCTCTCAGGGTTCCGGCGGGGAAAAAACAGGCCTATATCCTCTCCGGGCAGGAGGCGTTGACCTACCGTGCCATGGTAGAACGTATTTTTGCCGCCCTTGGCCGCAGGCCGCGTTTTGTTCGCTGTCCGCTCCTGGTCTTTGCCCTGGCGGTGCGACTGGCCAACCTGCTGCCGCGATTTAAGGGGCTGACAACAGAGATGGCAGTGCGGATGAATAACAATCAGAACTTTGAGCACCCGGAAGCAGAGGCCGATCTCGGGTTCAGCCCCAGACCATTTCATCCCCAGTCTGCTGATTTGATAGACCAAGGGGCAGGTTCCCATGCGCCGCATGGGAACCAGATAACATAATCCCTGCAGAGATGTTGACAGTGTATCAATATTGATATATCATTTATCTATGAACGGCAAGCAAGTTATAAAAAAATTAGAGGAAGCCGGATGGAGTCTGAATCGTATCAGCGGAAGCCATCACATCATGGTGCATGAAGGCCGGTCGGTGTCTGTACCGGTGTATGGCGGGAGGGATTTGAAGCCCGGCCTGATCTCAGGATTGCAAAAACACACAGGAGTGATACTCAAATGAAACCAGTCTACCCGGCGTGGTTTACCAAGGAAGCAAAAGGTGGGTACGTCGTCCAGTTCGTCGACATCCCGGAGGCGATGACCGACGGGGAGACCATGGAAGAGGCGGAGATGAATGCGAGGGAGGCCTTGAGCGGTGTACTTGGCTACAAGCTCGACAGTAATCAGGAAATTCCATCCCCGTCCACCGTTGAAGACATCAATATCAGATACATTGTCCCTGATGCCCAGGTGCAAGCGGCCATTCTCATCCGCAAGCAACGCGGTGACCAGCCGCTTTCGGTGCTGGCCAGGGCACTTGACACCTCATGGCCCGCCGCGCAACGCCTTGAAGATCCCCACCATTGGCCGACGTTGAAACAGCTTGACCGGGCCGCTGCGGTCATGGGAAAACGCTTGGTGCTTTGTCTGGAATAGGCAGCTGAGGCAAGAGAAGGATTACTTATACTGGATTCCCATGCGGCGCATGGGAATCAGATTAAACTATCAATGATATATTTCTATGTTACTGGATTTGTTGTTATTGTTTATTATTTTCTCTCTCTTGGCCTGGGGGCTGACCTGGGGTATGCGAATGCTTGCCCTGCGCCACAGCCTCCTTGATATCCCCAACCAGCGTAGTTCGCACAGCCTGCCCACGCCACGGGGGGGCGGGATTGCCATCGTGCTTGCTTTTTACCTGGGAGCAGGAACCCTTGTTCTGACGGGCCGGGTTGATATCCCTCACATCCTTGGGTTGAGTGGATGCGGCCTGGGTATTGCCATGATTGGTTTGTGGGATGACCTTTTTCATCTTTCTGCCGCCAGGCGTATTGTTGTTCATGTTGGGTGTGTCCTGCTGGCGCTCAATTTTTTTCCGTCCAATTGTACATCCCTCTTGCCGGGGGGAGAGGGGATTGCTCCTGTTGTTGAGTGGGGTGTCCGGCTTCTCCTGGTATTCGGGGTTGTGTGGCTGGTCAATCTGTACAATTTCATGGATGGAATTGACGGGCTTGCCGGTGCCGAGGCATTATCCGTTGCCCTGGGGGCTGGGATCATCCTTTTTTCCTTGGGTGAAACAGGAAATTATTTCCCCCTGCTCCTGCTCCTTGCCGCTTCTGTCCTGGGGTTTCTTCTCTGGAACTGGCCACCCGCCCGGATATTCATGGGGGATGCCTGCAGCGGTTTTCTCGGCTTCTGTTTCGGCATGTTCGCCCTGCTCACCACATGCTCCACCAGCATGACTCTCTGGACATGGTTGCTACTGCTTGGCGTCTTCGTGGTGGATGCCACTGTCACCTTGCTGGTCCGCATCTGCCGGGGTGAAAAATTTTATCAGGCCCACAGGAGCCATGCCTATCAAATCCTGGCCAGAAGGACGGGGTCGCATCTCAAGGTGACCCTTGGTTGTCTTGGCATAAACTGGCTGTTTCTCTTCCCTCTGGCCTCTCTTTCCGTATATAGACCAGAATATGGTCTGCTCCTGGTTATTTTTTCATACACACTTCTGACGATTCTCTGTATGTTGAGCGGAGCCGGTACGACTAATGATTGATGATCTGCTGGTAAGGTAAGATGATAAGACTGGTTCTCGCGCAGAGACGCAGAGGCGCAGAGAGAAATAACTATCTGGGTTCCCATGCGGCGCATGGGAACCCAGATTAAAAACAAATTAAAACCAGATTAATAACGCTTTTCTCTGCGTCTCTGCGCCTCTGCGCGAGCAGAAATGTTGTAATTACCTCCAAAGAGTATCATCAGTGATATGATTAAGAATTCTCTTAAGTTTATTTTGTTGAACCGCTGGACCGCCATGATCCATGATCTTTTGTGGATCCCTCTGGCGTTTGTGCTCTCTTACTGGCTGCGGTTTAATCTGGAGGCCATACCCGATCAGTTTCGCCACTCCTTACTAGTGCTTATTGTAGTTGCGCTTCCCCTGCAGGGTGGTCTTTTCTGGTATTTTGGTCTCTATAGAGGCCTGTGGCGCTTTGCCTCCATCCCTGACCTGGCGCGGATCATCAAGGCCGCTTTAGTGGGGACTCTTTTTCTTATCGGCGGCTGTGCCATTATTACCCGGTTGGAGGGGGTGCCGCGCTCCATTTTTCTGCTCTACCCACTTCTTCTGACCACCGGCCTTTCCCTCTCCAGGATTTTTTACAGATGGTATAAGGATCATCATTTTACCCTCCGGGCAAATACTGGTGTCCGTACCCTGATTGTCGGGGCCGGACGGGCGGGAGAGATGCTGGTTCGTGACCTCAAATATCGAAAGGAGTATCAGCCTGTCGCCTTTATCGATGACGATGAGAAGTTGCACCACAGGGAAATCCATGGCATTCCAGTGCTCGGGAGCATTGACAGACTGGAGGAAATAGCACGAGACCTGGAGGGAGAGCTGATCCTGATCTCCATTCCCTCGGCTGACAAGAAACTTCTGCGCAAGATTGTCGCCCAGTGTCAACGTCTCGAAATTCCCTATAAGACTTTACCTTCGGTTATGGAAATAACGGAGGAACAGGTTACTGTTGAAAAGCTGCGGCCGGTTACAGTGGAAGATCTCCTCGGCCGTGACGTGGTAGAGATGAATTACGACGCCATTGCCGGGTATCTGGCTGGCAAGGTTGTGCTGGTCACCGGTGGCGGTGGGTCAATTGGTTCCGAGCTGTGCCGGCAGATTGCCGTCCTGGGGCCGGCACGGCTTGTTGTTTTTGAAAACAGTGAATTTAATCTTTATTCTATCGAACAGGAACTGCGCAATGATTTCCCGAAGCTGGTCCTTGAAATCGTCCTGGGCGATATTAAAGACGCGGATCGGATTGCCTGGGTCTTTGGTTCGTTCGCACCGCATGTTGTCTTTCACGCGGCAGCTTACAAACATGTCCCCATGCTCGAAGCCAATCCGGCGGAGGCGGTCCGCAATAATATTTTCGGGACCAGGGTAGTGGCCGATGCCGCTGATCGTTTTAAAGTGGAGCGCTTTGTCTTGATTTCAACCGATAAAGCGGTGAACCCGACCAATATTATGGGCACGAGCAAACGAATCGGAGAATTGTATTGTCAAAATTTTGATCAGTTGTCGGCAACGCGGTTTATCACCACCCGTTTTGGCAATGTCCTGGGCTCGACCGGTTCGGTGGTGCCTCTTTTCCAGAAGCAGATCGAAAATGGCGGCCCGGTGACCGTTACTCATCCCCGGATCACTCGATATTTCATGACCATCCCCGAGTCGGTCAGCCTCATTCTGCAGGCCGGTTCCATGGGCGAAGGCGGCGAAATTTTTGTCCTTGATATGGGAGAGCCGGTTTTGATCGAGGATCTGGCCAAGCAGATGATTCAGCTGTCCGGGTTTATAGTCGGCGAGGATATCAAGATTGTTTATACCGGCCTGCGGCCTGGTGAAAAATTATTTGAAGAACTGCTGCACGCCGGTGAAGAATTGCAGGATACCAGCCATGGCAAATTATTTCTAGCTCGTAGCCGTCAAGTGGAATGGCAACATCTGATGGAGCAGCTTGAACATTTGCGTCTGGCTGCGCTGTCTAGAGATATCCCGCAAATGAAAAATATCATGCATGAGATTGTACCTGAGTTTCAGCGCTAAGGAAAGAAAGGTATGTCTACTTCTTATCCTTCCCAGATCAGGCCCTTGTTGTCGGTCATCATTCCCACATGGAATGGTGCTGCAGTGATGCGCGATCTGCTTAGTACGCTGTCGCAGCAGACTGTTCATCTTCATGAGCTGTTAATAGTGGATTCTTCTTCCAGAGATCAAACGGTTGTGATTGCCAAAGAGTTCGGCGCGGAAGTGGTGGTTATTCCCCAGGAGGAATTTGATCACGGGGGAACCCGAACCATGATAGCCAGGAAGGCACAGGGCGATATCCTGATTTTTTTGACGCAGGATGCTGTTCCTGCCTCCACGGATGCCCTGGCAAAACTGATTGAGCCTCTGCTGGCCGATGAGACAATTGGTGTCACCTATGGCCGTCAGTTGCCAAATCTTGATGCCACTGTCCTGGCCGCCCATCTGCGTCTCTTTAATTATCCACCGCAAGCTGGAGTGCGCAGTTTTGTTGATCGAGAGCAGCTTGGCTTGCAAACCGTTTTTACTTCAAATTCATTTGCCGCCTATCGCCGAACCACCCTTGCCGAGGTCGGTTATTTCAAAGGTGGCTTGATCTTTGGTGAAGATACCTGTACGGTTGGCCGTTTATTAATACGGGGCTATAAAGTCGCCTATGTGGCCGAGGCGATGGTATTTCATTCTCATAATTACAGCTGGTTACAGGAATTTCGACGGTCATTTGATATCGGAGTGCTGCATGTCACGGAAAGGTGGCTGCTGGAGACCTATGGACGGGCCGAAGGAAGAGGTCGGCAATATGTCCAGTCAGGAGTATCTTATCTCATCAATGAGGGACAAAGGGTGTTATTGCCGGTTTTTTTGTGGATAGTGTTTCTTAAGTTTCTTGGTTATAAATTAGGCTGCCATTTTCAGTTATTGCCGAAAAGGCTGATTCCCTTTTTGAGTATGCATAAATCCTGGTAGTCGGGAGCTTTATTTCACTTCTGATGCCAAAAAAGGCTTTGCTTGAAAGGATATATGATCCTTTAGGAGTTACTGTTTTAATGAAACTGCCTACCGCTTTTCCGGACATTAAGGACCAAAATCTAAAGGGATTACCATGTTCTTCAGTTTTGTTGATTGCTGTCGCTCTGTTTACAGGATATGCATATTTAAACGCAATTAATCTGGATAGAAACGGAAATGTTCTTCTTGCGCTTATCCTGGGGATCTGCCTGACAAGGCTTTTGTTTCTCAGAGATTTCTCACTAAATAAGGATGTCATATTTTTTGTTTGTAGCTTCCTGATAATATCCTGGACAAGTGTTTTGTTCCCCCCTTCTTCCTATGCCAGTTTTGCCTGGTTGAAAAAAGCATCTTTTCTTCTACTGGCCGGGCTGGGTATAGTTTCTACGGTGTTTAGGCTATCTAAGCTGGAAAAAGCAGTTTTGCGAACTGGCATTCCGCTCTTGTGCTTTTTGCTGGCTTTTCTGGTTATTCTGGATGCCTATGGTGTTGTGAGCAAGGAGCTTTTTTTGTGGTTAACACCGTTAAGGGTTGTAAACCATTTATGGAATGACAAGTATTTTGCCTTCTGGTTGCTCTTTTTGATGTGGGGATCGGTTGCATTATTATGGAGACGTGATAGGAGATCGACAATCATATCTCTGTTGTTAATCTGCTTTTCTTTTTGGGCTCTGTTTCTAACCACATCTGAGTCAGCTCAGTTGGCTGCTGTTGCCGGCTTGCTAATCTTCATTATGGTGCATGTTCCTGTCGGTTTCGGTCGTTATTGGTTATATCTTGCAGTTTTTTCACTTATGCTTTTAATTCCGGTAGCTTGGATATTCTTGACACCTCTATATCCAGAATCTGCTGATTCCTTGTTTTATAAATTTCTTAAAAATACCCAGGCTGTTGATGTCAGGTTACGATTGTATGATTTCTGTGCTCATACTGTCCGTAAGGAATTGATTCATGGTCACGGTTTCGGCAGCACACTATTAATCCCAATTACCCCGGATGTATTCCCTGATTGGAAAAATACACTACCCGGAGGGCATCCTCATAATCTTATCTTCCTTTTCTTTCTTGAGCATGGGCTTATAGGCTTTCTTTGGTTGACCACCGCGTTCATTTGTTTTTTCGATCGTGTTTACAGCGCAACCAGAAAAAGGTTAGAAGAACCGGCCATCTGGGCACTCATATTAAGTGCTCACATAGTTTTCTCTTTAAGCTTTGCCATATGGCAGAGTGATGTGGTGTTGTTGTATGTTATGTTTTTTGTTTTACTGCGTATCATTCTCCCTGAAAATGATTATGGCCGAGAAAAATCAAGAAATTCTGCATTCCTGAGGTCTTCCCTGTTGATCTTGACCCTGCTGGGTGTCTCAAGCTATGTTTCTGATTATTATCTGAATTTATAGGCAGCATTTCATAAGAATACTACGTATTGAATTCATAATGCATCAGCATGTTTATGGTTTATCAATATGCTCCGGCAATTTCGGTTATTGGTGAATATGTATGTCGTTAGCAGTAAAAAGAGTTGGATGGAATTCCTGTGAATAAGCCTCTGATTATGTTACAATCTACCATTTTTCAGTACTTCGCAATTAATTGCTTTTTCTGTCGGCTTCGACCGAGGTCACTTAATAATAAGATAATTTAATGAAACAAACAGAAATATTCCCTCTTCTCAACAACAATGATTTATCTCTTGCCTCGACTGGAGTTTGGATAGATGATACTGGACTGGAGTTCGCTTACTCTGATGGTGACACGGCTGAGAATTCTCTTCGCCAGGTACTTTTGGGAGCTAAAGATCGTAGCTCGCTTTCTCTGGAACTGGAAAGTGAGATTTATGATTGGATTTCAGAGTATCATCTCAGTAGTGAACGTGCCAATATTTATCGTTTTCTGAATTTAGAAACCTTGCGCAGTTGTCATTGTCTGGAACTTGGCGCTGGTTGCGGGGCGATAACCAGGTATCTTGGGGAACAGGAGATAGTTCTGGATGCTGTGGAGGGCAATGGTAGACGGGCGGAAATTTGTAAATTGAGGTGTGAAGATCTGGACAATGTCAATGTTGTTAATGCCAATTTTAATAATCTCACTTTACCGGAAGCATCTTATGATGCCGTATTTCTTAATGGAGTGTTGGAATACGCAGCCAGATTTAGTCCCGGCAATAATGACGACAGAAGCGCTCTCCTTGATATATTGACTAAGTCTGCATCTACTTTATGCGATGATGGTCTGCTTTTTGTGGCCATTGAGAATAGGATGGGCCTCAAATATTGGTTGGGTGCCAAGGAAGATCATTATGGGAAAGCATATAAGGGCTTGTATGGCTATCCTGCCAGTCAGGGAATAAAAACATATGATCGGGGCGAATGGAGTTCTATTTTAAGCGATTTGTCAGGAGATTTTTGCCATCGGTTTATCTATCCTTTTCCCGATTATAAAATGGCCAGAGCTGTTTTTGCCGATAGTTTCATTGCAAACTATCCATTTGCCTACTCAAATCTTTACCGGATGTCCTCAACAGACAGCGGCCAGAGTTTGTCCGGTAATTTGCACGAATTTCTCCTCTGGAAGTCATTGCAGGATGCCGGACATTTTCAGGAATATGCCAATTCGTTTTTTATCATTTTATCAAAGAGCAGGGAGAGAATCGATAAAGTTTGTACGCACGATTTTATGCATTTTTCCGGCAGAGGAAGAAAACCTAATTTCCGGACAATCACTTCAAAAAGACAGGGCCTGCCTACAGTTGAAAAAAAATGCTCAATCAAGGAGGTCTCAGGTCGATCCACTTTTTTGCAGCATGATCTTGGTGATGCTGAATACTTCTCAGGACCACTTCTTGTCTCCAACTGGCTCCATGCTGCCCTGGAAGATGATGAAACAGTCTTTGAGCAATGTATAAAGGACTACTATGGGTTCCTGCAGAATTATTGGTTGAAGGATCCAAACAATGATGACGCCTTCGATTTATTGCCTTTTAACATTGTAGTTGCAGAGAGTGGCGAATGGCAGATAATTGATAAAGAGTGGAGGCTAACACTTAAGCTGAGTCCGGAATTCCTGCTCTTCCGTGCCCTTCTTTGGTTCCCTGCTGGTAATGATGCTATCCTGGAGAATATTTTTGAGAAGTTCAAGCTCTCATCTCTGCAAGATTTTATTGCTTATGGTTTCAACCTTTTGTCGTTGTCACTGGATGAGCAACTCAGCGATTTTATTGCTTTAGAGGAAAGGGTGCAGGCTGAGATAGAAACCCAGATACGCTCTCATCCAATCAAAAGTAAACTCATGGAGCCTTTAAAGAGGAGCTCTGAGAGTTGTCGGGCGGACACGTTTCTAGCCCAGCTTTACTGGGCTGAAGAAAACGAGCAGTGGTCAGAGGATAAAAGTGTCTTGGCATCTGGTCGTATTGGCAGCGATTCCCAAATTATATCCTTTAAATTGCCTCCTCCGTCTAAGGGTTTCACTAGACTTAGACTTGATCCAGCAGATAGAGGAGGTTTTTTTCGGATCCACAAACTTACTCTGTCCGCCGAAAAAGTAGAAAGTTCTGGCGAACAAGAAAGGATCTCTTGGAGTATCAGAGGAGTTTCTGCCATAGCGGATAATTCTAAGCTGACAAGCATTCATTACTGTAAGAACTCTTTGGGTGAGCTGTTCTTCTCCGTGGGCGATGATCCATTTATTGTCTTTGGCCTGCCGGAACGCTTCCTAGCTGGAGTGGAGCTTGGTGCTCTCATTGTAGAGGTTCAGATGGACTGGCCCAAGTCAGCAGATTTTCTGGTTGTCATGGAATCTCTGGGGAGTAAGCTGGTTAAGCTGGAATATCAGCTAGGTAATCAGCTGGAGCAGCTACGGTTTTCTGAAAATCACAATCAAGAACAGGCCTTAAGGATTTCTCGGCAGGCTGAACAGATTAAAGAGAAGAGTGACCAGGTCAATGCAAAAGATATATATATCAATACGCTGGAAACCGAAAATTCGGCAATGAAGCAGACTCGTGCCTGGCGAGCAGCAGAATTTCTACGCAACACAATATATTATCGCTTGGTGGATAGTAAAGTTTTGTTGAAAAAATCCATTCGCACTATTCGGCAGGAAGGATATCAGCAATTCTGGAGAAAGGCGCGTCAGGCAATGAATACTGGCGCCGATGTTGCCACTTTGGGGTTGCGGAGAGAGGATTATGATCTTTGGATAAGGCATCATCGTTTGACTGACCATGATATTATGGAAATTAAAAACAATATTAATGGATTCCGAGTCAAGCCTCTGATAAGCATAGTAGTTCCTGTTTATAATGTTGACCAAATTTGGCTTGAGAAGGCCATCGATTCAGTGCGTAACCAGCTGTATGAGAACTGGGAACTCTGCTTATGTGATGATTGTTCACCCAAAAACCATGTCCGGGAAGTGTTGGAGCGTTATGCCCGTCTGGATAAGAGAATCAAAATTATTTTAAAGGAAAAGAATGAGGGTATAGCAGTAACATCCAATGCAGCTTTTTCTCTGGCGACCGGAGAATATGTGGGCTTGCTGGATCATGATGATGAGCTAAGCATAGATGCTCTGTATGAGAATGTAAAAGTGATCAACGAGGAACCTGGAGTAGGTCTTATCTATAGTGATGAGGATAAGATGGACATGCAGGGGAATAGGGTTGATGCATTCTTTAAACCAGATTTTTCGCCGGAATTGATCTGTTCCCAGAATTATATTTGTCATTTCAGTGTCATTGATAAATCTATCCTTGATGATATAGGTGGGTTTCGTGAAGGGTTTGATGGTTCTCAGGACCATGATCTGGTTCTGCGTGTCATAGAGAAAGTTAAGAAAGTTCACCATATTCCAAAGGTTCTTTATCATTGGCGTAAAATTCCCGGTTCAACTGCTGCGATTTATGATTCCAAATCCTACGCCTGGGAGGCTGGACGTAAAGCGGTAGAAGAGTTTGTCGTTCGTTCTGGAGTCAGTGGTTCGGTTTCGTTTGGTCGATACCAGGGAAGTTACAGGGTCAGGAAAGAGATTGTCGATAAACCGCTTGTTTCTGTAATCATTCCTTTTAAGGACAAAAGTGATCTGCTAAAGACCTGCATCAGCTCTATCTTAGAGAAAAGTATTTATAAGAATTTTGAAATTTTAGGAGTTAGTAATAACAGTACGGAAAAGAAAACGTTTATCCTGATGAGCGCCCTCTCTGAGCAGGACAAGAGGATCAGGTTCGTTGAGTATAATGTTCCCTTCAATTTTGCGGATATCTGCAATCACGCTGTGGAACTGGCCAAGGGAGATTATGTCGTTTTGCTGAATAACGATACTGAAGTTATCAGCCCGGAATGGCTTGAATCTTTGTTGGAACAGGCGCAGAGTCCAGAGATTGGAGCGGTTGGCGGGAAGTTGTATTATCCGGACTACAGAGTGCAGCATGCCGGTATTGTCATTGGTATGGCCGGAGTTGCTGGCCACCCGCATCATTTTTTCCACAAGGACGATGTCGGATATTATGCGAGACCCCATGTGATCCATAATGTTAGTGCTGTGACTGGCGCCTGCATGATGGTCAAGAAAGAGTTATATCTGGCCGTAGGGGGTATGGATAGTGAAAAATTTGCTATTGCTTATAACGATGTCGATTTCTGCCTTAAATTGTTAAACAAAGGATATCGCAACGTTTTTACGCCATATTGCGAAATGTTCCACTATGAGTCTTTGTCGAGGGGATATGAAGACACTCCGGAGAAGCTTGAGCGGCTCCAAAGAGAGTCTGATGCCTTCAGCCGTAAATGGCAAGCTTTCATGGACAAAGGCGACCCCTATTATAGCCCGCATTTGACCTTGAATGGGGAAAATTTCGCCATCAGGCTGTAATTATTGAGAAATATTTAAGCTGAATTCGCAGCTTCTGGTGGTTTACGATATTTTTTGGCCTTGTAATTGCTGATTTTTGAGATAAGTGAATGAAGAGAAACATTGCAAACTTCCAGGATAGGACCTTTGATCTCATTATTATTGGAGGGGGGATCACTGGGGCTTGTCTGGCTCATGATGCAGCCAGTCGCGGTCTTAGTGTTGCTTTGCTGGAAAAAAGTGATTTCGGCGCCGCGACTTCATCAGCCTCGTCTAAATTACTTCACGGTGGAATCCGCTATTTGCCAAAAGCTCAACCACTGAAGGTCAGGGAGTCGGCCCGGGAGAGGACGATCTGTCAGGTTATAGCTCCTCATATGAGCCATTATGTACCTTTTCTTATACCTACGATGAAAGATAATTTCATGAAAGGTAAGATGGCCATACAGGTGGGGATGCAGCTATACAATTTTCTCTGTATCGGCTTAGAAAAGATGGTCAAAGACCCAGCAAAAAAAATTCCTCTTGCAGCTTTTTATGGTCGGGATGATTTGCTCGGACACGTTCCCCTGTTGAAGAATTTTGAGGGGTTGACTGGGGCGCAGGTTCTCTATGAATCTCAGATGTTCAATTCAGAAAGGATGACTCTGGCATTTATCAAAACGGCCGTAAGTAATGGCGCGCAGGTTGCTAATTATGTTTCGGTGCAAGATTTCATGAACCGGGGCAGGAGGGTAAGTGGCGTATTATGCCGAGATGTCTTGACGGGGCATGATTTTGAGATAAACGGAAAAATAGTAGTCAATGCGGCTGGACCATTCCTTCCCGGGCTAAATAGAAAAATTGAGGAGCTTAAGCTTGTCCGACAGAACACTGGCTTCTCTAAGGGGGTTCACCTTGTGACCAGGCAGATCGAAGACCACTTCGCCCTTGCCGTAAGCAGTGGCAAGAAGACGGAAGGTCTGGTCAGCAGGGGAGGCCGTCATTTTTTTGTTATTCCCTGGAGGCAAAGATCCCTCATAGGAACAACCAATGTTCCCTTCACGGGTGATTTGAACGAGGTGAAGGTGACAGCAAAGGATATTAATGATTTTATCAGGGATATTAATGACACTTTTGCAGGATTAAATCTTGAAAAATCCGATATCTATTTTGCTTTTACTGGCCTCTATCCCCTTGTCAGTGATGAAATTAAACCTGAAACCTACCAGGGGACCGGGGATTACCAATTGGTTGATCATGCTGTCAAAGATAATGTGGATGGCATTGTTTCGGTACTCGGAGCAAAGTACACGACTGCTCGTGTATTGGCGGAACGTGCCATTGATTTGTTGATCGTCAAGCTCGGTTTGCCAAAGAAAAAGTGCGTGACCTCAACCGAACCTCTTTTTGAAGGCAGGATCCCCGATATGGAAAATTTCCTTGCAAAGAAAAAAAAGGAGTATCGAGATATAATGGCGCCTAGTGAGGTTGAATGTTTGGTCAAGTCTCATGGTAGTGAGATTGATGCAGTTGTCAGGCACTTGCAAGGGCAGCGATCATTTCTGGAAAAAATATGTCCAGAGCGGGAAACTTTCGTTGGGGAGATAGATTATGCAGTTCGCAAGGAAATGGCATACACACTCACTGATATAATTTTCCGAAGGACAGGCTTGGGCACCATAGGTCACCCCGGTGAAAAATCTTTATGCAGATCGGCTGAGATTATGGGAAACGTCCTTGGTTGGAGCCAGAAAAAAATTAATGATGAAATTGCGCTCGTGAATAAAGAATATAGTTATTGGGAAAATTGATGCCAAGTATATTTTGTCAAGCCCTCAGCTAGCCAAATATTGAGAAAAAATCTTGTAAAGTTCCCTGACACGCCAGGCTTTGCCTCTTGTTGCAATGAACTCTGGGAGTAGTGCTGGTTAAATGTTTTTCAAGAGTGTAAAACAAGCTATAACATTTTGAAAGTAATACATATTGCCCCAACCCCGTTTTTTTCCAACCGCGGATGTCATATTCGCATCAGAAATGAGATAGAGGGCCTACAGCAAAATGGGATCAAGGTAATCCTTTGTACCTATCATCACGGAAATAATGTTCCGGGCCTCGATGTGCGGCGGATTAGGGCAATTCCTGGATACACAAAGACCTCTGCCGGCTACTCGCCTTTTAAATTTGTCGCTGATATATTACTTTTTTTTCTTGTTTTTAAAACGGTGTGGCGTGAGCGACCAGTTCTGATTCACGGGCATCTCCATGAAGGCGCTCTGCTGGGCTGGCTGGTGAGTATTTTTTTGTATTGGCGGCGGATTCCGGTGGTCATGGATATGCAGGGGAGTCTCTCCGGGGAATTGAAGGCATATGGAGTTTTCACCTCCTTTCCTCTGCTGCTACGTTTTTTTCTGGTTATTGAGAAAATAATCTGTCGTCTTCCCCATTTCATTGTCTGTTCGTCATTAGACAGCCTCTCTTTTTTGCGCCGAGTATGCAAAATTGAAGATAACAAAAGTAGTATGTTGCAGGATGTGGTGCCGGAAAAATTCTTTCAAACTCATGATAAGAGTTACTGGCGGAGAACTTACGGGATACCAGAAGATAAATCAGTTGTTATTTATACTGGATCGTTCCTGACGGGTAAGGGGATTGAATATTTATTGGAGGGTATGAAACTCCTTCTATCTAAGCGGAAGGATCTTTTTTTCATCTATTTGGGATATCCTGAAGAACCAGTTTTAGAATTTGTTCGAAAGCACGGTCTGACAAATAACAGTATGGTTGTCGGAGAGGTCTCTTATGACGAACTGTCTGGTTGGCTTTCTGTCGCAGATGTTGCAGTTGAGCCGAAAATGGCAGATTCCGGCGAGGCCAGCGGTAAAGTCCTTCATTATATGGCCAGTGCTTTGCCGGTTGTTTGTTTTGATTTAATAAACAATCGTAATTTTCTCGCTGATAATGGTTTTTATGCTGAACCTGGATTGGTGTCTAGCTTGGCTGCTGCTATTGAGGTGGCCGTGGCTGACCCTGTCAAGGCGGCGCAAAAAGCCAAGAATGGTAGAATAAAGCTGGAAAACGACTACTCTCTTGCCGGCGTCGGTCTTAAGCTTGCGGAACTTTATGACAAACTCTTGAAATAGAAACTTTAGACTGGTAGAATATGCGATTTTTACCAGAATTTATTGCGGGTTCGTTGTGCTTGAGGACAGGCTTAAATAAGCATGAAAAAGCTACTGATCCTTATCTCTAAATATCGATTAGTTAGCTGATTGCTCATTGTGCTTCCAGGGGTATAGATTAGAAAATTGTCGACCTATATGTAAGTCGTTTGATTTTCTCACTAATTATACGACTCATGAATTGAGTTTTATTGTCATTATTGTCAGGATTGATAAAAGATGTGCGGAATCTGTGGTTTTAGCTGGAGAGATGAGAAATTAATAGGCAGAATGAACAGCCAGATGGTCCATCGTGGGCCGGATCAGGCTGGTTCTTTCTCTTGTGATGATGTCTCACTTGGGCATAGAAGACTGAGTATTATAGATCTTAGTGAGCACGGTAGACAGCCCATGTTTAACGAAGACAAAACCGTATGCCTGGTTTTCAACGGTGAAATTTATAATTTCCGAGAATTGAGATCAATACTTGAAAATAAGGGACATGTCTTTGCCAGTCAAGCAGATTCGGAGGTTATTGTTCATGCCTATGAGGAATACGGTATTGAGGTGCTCCAGAAACTCAGGGGCATGTTTGCCTTTGCTATATACGATCAGAAGAAAAAAACAATTTTTCTGGCCAGGGACCGAATAGGTATAAAGCCCCTCTATTATTATTTTAAAGACGGCAGGCTGATATTTGCCTCAGAAATTAAGGCAATCCTCGAGGACAGTGGGGTAGAGCGTCGGCTTAATCATCAGGCGCTCTACGATTATATAGGTTTTGAATTTGTTCCAGCACCGGCTACCATGTTCCGGGATATCAACAAGATACCCGCCGGACATTACCTGATCATGAAAGAGGGCCGGATTGAACTCAAACAGTATTGGGATCTTAGTTTCAAAAAGAATGATCCCCGTCTTACCTATGATGAGGCGGTGGAGAAAGAGCGGGAACTACTCGATTTTGCTGTTAAAAGTCACCTGATCAGCGATGTGCCTCTGGGGGTTTTTCTTTCAGGTGGACTTGATTCCTCTGCCTTAGTGGCAATGATGAGGCGTCATATCTCAGGGAATCTCAAGACGTTTACCATTGGCTATCATGATAAGACGTTCAGTGAGTTGGATTATGCCGAGCAAGTTGCCAGGCACTTTGATACTGATCACCAAGTTCTTATGTTGGATGATATTAATTCTGATTATGTGGAAAAGACCCTCTGGCATCTTGATGAGCCTATGACCGACCTTTCCACGGTTCCGCTCTATCTGCTGTGTAAACAGGCAAAAGAGCATGTAACCGTATGTCTGAGCGGTGAAGGAGCGGATGAGAGTTTTGCCGGTTATGACCGTTTCAAGGCCAGTAAACTCAACCAGTTTTTCAGTATCCTTCCGGCATCGGTACGCAAACATCTTGTCGGTAAATTGATTGCCCAATTGCCGGACCAGCCTCAGAAAAAGGGCGCTGTTAATATGTTGAAGCGGTTTGTCGAAGGGGCAAATCTCCCGAAAGAGGGTAAGCATCTGCGTTGGCAATATTTTTCAAGTGATAAACAAAACGATTTACTTTTTACTAATAGTTTTAAGGCGAAAGCTGTTTTCGATCCTTTCAGGTTGGTTCGTGAATATTCAAGTCGTTGTGATGCTGATGATAGGGTCAACGAAGAGATCTATCTGGATATGCGTTATATGATGACTGACAGTGTGCTGATGAAGGTCGACAAGATGAGTATGGCCAGTTCGTTGGAAGTCAGGGTCCCTCTGCTTGACCATGTATTTGTGGAATTCATGGCTTCTCTTCCGGGATCGTGGAAGCTGAAAGGTCTGAAGACCAAGTATGTTTTCCGTTCTGCCCTGAAAGGTGTGCTGCCGGACAATATCGTCAACCGAGGCAAACAGGGTTACAGTCTGCCGGTAAAACACCTCTTGAGGGGGGAGATGAAACCGTACATGGTTTCCTTGCTTAACGAATCACCGGTTATTCGCGAGAATATGAATATTAATTATGTTAATCAATTGATTCGCGAACACTCTGATATGGTTCATAATCATAATCATGTTCTTTGGGCACTTATGAATGTTGCAATCTGGCATAACAGATTTTTTTGCTGAGATTAGATACAGTTGTTATTTAGGAGAGGAGTATAAATGAAAATCCTGGTTACCGGCGGCACCGGTTTTACCGGCAAGGCCCTTGTGCGCAGATTGTTGGATGACGGGCATGAAGTGGTTGCTCTAGATTTTCAGGAAGGTCTGAAAACTGAAGAACTACGGCAATGGGGTGCCGAGGTCGTTATCGGCACTGTAACCGATCGGGATATTGTCAACCGTTGCATGAAGGGAGTTGATATTGTCCATCACCTGGCGGCAGCTTTCAGGCAGCTTAATGTCCCGAATAAATATTATTGGGACGTTAATGTCCAGGGGACTGAAAATGTGCTGGAGGCTGCGCACCGAGAGGGGGTTAAGAAATTTATCTACTGCAGTACCTGTGGTGTCCATGGTAATGTTGAAAACCCTCCTGCTGGAGAAGACGCGCCAATAAATGCTGCTGATTATTATCAGCAGACAAAGTATGAAGCTGAACCAATTGTTCTGAAATATTTCAAGAAAGGTCTGAAGACTGTTATTCTCAGACCTGCGGCCATATATGGTCCGGGAGATCCAGAACGTTTCTTCATGATTTTCAAACGGGTTAAGTCTGGTGTTTTTCCCATGTTCGGATCTGGTAAAACCCTCTATCACCCTCTCTATATAGACCATCTTGTGGATGCCCATGTTCTTGCCCAGGAAGAAGGTAAAGGGAATGGCGAGGTCTATCTCATAGCGGATGAGCAGTATATTGAGATTGAGGAGCTGGTAGAAAAGACGGCCAAGGCCCTCGGGGTGGAGGTGAAGATACCTCATTTCCCGATCTGGCCGGTTATTATTGTCGGTCATGTTTGTGAAAAGCTCTGCAAGCCTTTTAAAATTACCCCCCCCATTTTTCCCAGGCGTGTGGATTGGTTCAGGCAAAACAGGGCTTTTAGTATCGCCAAGGCGAAAAGGGAGCTGGGGTATAATCCCAAGGTAGGTATTGATGAAGGTCTTCGACGGACAGCCGAATGGTATAAGAGTGAAGGCTATTTGTAATCCCCGGAAGAGATTATGAAAAAAACCCATGCTGCTGTGACAGGAAAGGGATCTGCCTTGTCTTGTTATCAGAATGTTGTTGTTGGTTCGCATTCCATCCCTTATCTCCTTTTTTTTGAATGGTGCCAGTTTCTGTCAATTGTTCCAGGTGCAGCCGGTTTTTTCCTGAGGAAAATATTCTGGCCCCGTCTTTTTGCCTCTTGCGGTCGGGGAACGAATTTTGGTTCAAACATAATTGTTAGACATCCGGGCAGGATTCATCTGGGTAATAATGTAGTTTTAAGTGAAGGTTGTATTCTTGATGGGCGCAGTGAGGATAATGCCAAGGCCATTGTCCTGGATGATGATGTGATTCTTTCCAACGATGTCATGCTTTCTTGTAAAAACGGAGCCATTTTTATCGGCGCCAGGACCGGAATTAACGCCAGATCAATTATTCAGTCCACCAATAACTGTCCAGTACATATAGGGGCTGATGTTATTGTCGGCCAGATGTCTTTTGTAGTAGGTGGCGGCAGCTATAATACTGATCGGCTTGATGTTCCTATCAGAGAGCAGGGAATCAGGAATGATGGTGGTGTTGTCTTGGAAAATGATGTCTGGTTGGGTGCTAATGTAAGCGTGCTTGGCGGAGTGACCGTAGGGCACGGTAGTATAGTTGCGGCCGGAGCGGTGGTTACCAAAACCGTTCCATCAAGGTCTGTATGTCGGGGTGTACCGGCGAAAATTATAGGAACCAGGGGAAAAGAAAGAGAATAATCGTTCGCTAGGACTAGAATTTTCCATAATGATATTCAAAGGATCAAGGAATGAAAATCGGCGTCATGTTACGGTCGTATGATCGCGCGGGTGGTATAGGCATATACAGTCGTAACATCATAAAACACCTTGTGACCATTGACAGCAGGAACGAATATGTCCTGATGTACAATAATGATGAGCATCTTGGTAAATACGGTGGTTTGGCTAACGTTGAAGAGGTCTTTCTGCCCGCAACCAACCCTTTGCTCTGGGATCAGTGGCAGGTTCCAAAAGTTGTGAGGAGCAAGGGTATCGATCTGCTTTTCAACACGAAGTTTTCTCTGCCTTTCATGACGGATGTGAAAAAAATCATGGTTCTCCATGGGGCTAGCTGGTTTGTCAGGCCTGATTTGTATAAGAAGCTAGATATTCTTTATGTACGAAGGGCCATGCCCGTATACTGTCGTATCGCTGATTTTTTAATATCTAATTCGGACCTTACTACCAACGATTTTATCAATATCCTCCATGTTCCGAAAGAGAAGATCGAAACAGTAAGACTTGCCCAAGGGGATTTTTTCCAACCCGTTGACAATCAAGAGTCGCTTGAGTTCGTGAGGGCAAAGTACTCCCTTCCCGCGAGGTTTGTTGTTACAGTAACCAGTTACGATCCCAGAAAGAATTTTGCCACTCTGCTTGGCGCCTTTGAAAAATGCCGCAAACAGGAGAATATACATTTGGTTGTAGTTGGCAAAGATTGCCAAAGGTATCGGCGAGATTTTGATATGGACAGCAATGGTTTAAAAGAATATGTCCACTTCCCGGGCTGGATCGAGCAGCAGGATCTGCCGGCTATATATTCCCTGGCTGCCGCTTTTGTATTTCCTTCAGTCTATGAAGAGTTCGGTATTCCTGTTGTTGAGTCTATGGCCTGTGGCTGTCCCGTGGTTTCCTCAAATACTGGGGCAATACCTGAATTAACCCAGGGCGCAGCTTTGTTGGCTGACCCATATGATGAGCAATCGCAGGCTGCTAATATCCTGAAGCTTCTTCAATCTCAGGAATATAGTGAATTTTTTCGGCAAAAAGGTTTGGAAAGAGCGAGAGAATTTTCCTGGGAGAAGGCAGCTAGACAAACACTTGAAATTTTTTCTAGATTTTCTAGTTAATAATAATTGATACTGCATTGGCTACGATAATGTGCTATTGCGTGTTCTCCGCACTCACACTATCGAGCGTTTATGAAATTGTTCAGTAGGCCCTGTTTCTTAATGAAATTCAGGTAAGTATTTATACATTATATCTAGTTATTAATTCTATTGCCAGGAGGTAATAATTGTGTATCTGTCGGTTGTTATACCTTTGTTTAATGAGGCAGAGAATATTGAAAATCTTTATCTGGAATTATCCGCGGTGTTGGACAACTTGGGTAAGTCCAGTGAAATGGTTTTTATTGATGATGGTAGTGTCGACAAAAGTCTCTTGTTGCTGGAGAAACTACAGGAGAAGGATAAAAGAATAGTAATTATAAGTTTTAGAAAGAATTTTGGCCAGACTGCGGCCATGTCGGCTGGATTCGATCATGCTGCCGGTGAAATTATCATAACAATGGACGCCGATTTGCAGAATGATCCGCGGGATATTCCTGCCATGCTGGAGAAGGTAGAACAGGGATATGATGTGGTTTGCGGATGGCGTTTTGATCGAAAGGATGCTTTTATCAACAGAAGATTGCCGTCCATGATAGCGAACAAAATAATTTCTGGAATAACCGGCGTCAAACTCCATGACTATGGTTGTACTCTTAAGGCTTTCAGGAAGGAAATAACCAAAAATATTAAACTTTATGGTGAAATGCACAGATTTATACCGGCGATTGCCAGCGGTATGGGTACTGCAATTGCTGAGGTAAAGGTGAATCATAGGGCCAGGCAGTTCGGTATTTCGAAATACGGAATTTCCAGAACTATACGGGTGGTTCTGGATCTGATCACTGTGAAATTCTTGTTGAGTTATTCGACCAGACCTATCCAGGTTTTTGGCCTTTTGGGGGCTGCTTCAGGCTTCCTCGGAGTTTTCCTTTGTCTTGTGTTAATTGTCCAGCGTCAGTTTTATGGCGTCACGATGGGAGACAGGCCGATGTTACTCTTTGCAGTTATGCTTGTTTTTATGGGGGTCCAGTTTGTAACGCTAGGATTAATTGGTGAGCTCCAGGCGCGGACATATCATGAGGCCCAGGATAAGCCTATCTATGCCATAAAAAAAATCAAAAGAGCAGAAGAAAGATCGGTAAATTGAGTGGGGTGGCCTTAGAGGTTTGGGGACTGCCGTAGGGACTGCCATTCTTATCACCTAACGTCTACTGAAGCACAAATTAATCATTTATTTCTTAGGAGAAGCCTTGCGTGTCATCAGTTAATGAAAAATATTCCATGCTGCCTCCAACTTCTTTTGGGGCAAATGAAAAAATCAAGCTTGAGCGAGCTCTGTTTGATTTTTTTCTCACACCTCTGCCTGAAAAATCAAAAATTTTGGAAATAGGGCCTGGAGCAGGAAGCTTTGCCAGGGAGAGTATCAAGAGAGGTCATGATTATGTGGGAGTGGAACCGAGTAGAGTTCTGAGAGAGAATCTGGAGTTAGAGGGGATACGCGTATTGGATCAGGTTGTGCCACCAATTGACATGGAAGATGCCTCTTGTGATTTAGTTCATTCATTCCACATTGTTGAGCATATGATTGACTATCGGCAGGTAATGGAATTTTTTATGGAGTCTTTTAGAGTATTAAAGCCTGGCGGACATATCTCCGTTGTAGCGCCAAATTATAGAATGGTGAAGCATCTGTTTTTTCAATATGAGTATCAGCATACTTTCATCACCACCTTGGATAATCTGCGAAACGCGCTATGCGACTGCGGTTTTGAAGTTGTTGAGTCCAGGTGCTTCCTGATGTGGCTGGCGCCAAGGCTTAGGTGGATTGACAGGCTTGTCGCTCATACTTGTATACCCATTGGGACAAATATTATCTTTGAATCTTTGGTCCGGTTTTTGGTTTCCGATAGATTTCTCTTTCGGCTCCACAAAAACCTGTTTGATAATGTTGCTTTGTTGGCAAGAAAGCCCATAACAACAACGTAGGACAGGTCATAGATCGACATGCTTAGCTTTCCGTGTCACTACCTCAGGTATATATGAAGCAGTATTTTGAAAAATCAATATCAAAGCGTTTGGTAGAAGGTGGTGTTTGGGCATTTTCTGCCAAGGCGGGCTCTGGTTTTCTAACTATCGCTTTGACAGCGCTCGTTACTCGGATTCTACCACCAAAAGATGTAAGTTTGTTTTTTTTGTCATTCAGCGCTATTGCAATACTCTCACTGCTTGCAAGGTTTGGTCTTGATCAGCTAGGAATTAAATTAATAGGCAAGGGCTTAGTTGCAAATGAACTTCAGGCGGTGAAACTCCTGACTATACGAATATTAATTCTTGTTGGAAGTCTAACCGTTATCTGGTCTGTGGTCACTTTTTTAACGTTTGACTATTTTTCGGTTCGATTTTTTAGTCAATACAACATAAGTCATCTATTCGAAAAGCTGTTTATTGTATGGTTGATAGTAACAACTATCCAAATAATGTTTTCTGAAATATTTCGATCGTTCCAACGTATCGGCTATGCCAGTATTTTTGCCGGTGGCACAGCGTTCGGGGGCTTTAGCGCCGGATTGTTGGCCATGCCCATAATTTTATCCTTATATTTTCTGCAAGTTGAGGTAAGTCTAGAACTTTTATTATCGGTTATCATAGCTGCAACCTCTGTTTTTTTAATTATTGAAGTGGTCTTAATAATACGGATGCTGCAGTTTAAAGGCAAAAATAACGAATGCAGTAATACTGTTTGTGGTACAACATATAAAGATTTGTTGAGTCGGGGAATTTATTTTTTTGTTATCCACTTGAGTTTAATTTCTTTGGTTCATGCCGATATCCTTATATTGGGATTTTATCGACCTGCAGAGGAAGTGGCAATCTATGCAGCAACCACGCGACTTGTAAAGCTGGTATCTATGTCATTGATTGTAATTTACGAGGTAGTTGCGCCTGTGATAGTTGAGCTGAATTTTGAAAACAAAAAAGAACAATTGCAGAGGGTACTGCGTTTAGCGGCAACCATAGCTGCAATACCGACAAGTTTGGTGTTGATATTTTTTATTTTTAAATCAAGTGAAGTGTTGGGGTATTTATTTGGTGAATACTATAAGGAAGGTGTTAACATAGCGATCATACTTAGTGTCGGGCAGCTAGTTAACGTCTGGTCTGGTTTGAGCAACGATACGCTAAGCATTACTGGTTTCCACAAAATCAATATGTATATTGTTAGTTTTGTTGCCATCGTGGCAATCATCTGTTGCTTGTTTTTTGTAAAGGAGCATGGTGCATATGCTGTTGCCTTGATTATTTCCACGGCCTGGATCGTTCAAAACATAATGGCTGTAATGTTAACTAGGTATTTTGTAGGTGTCTGGACTCCTGCCGGTATTTTCTTTAGTTTAAAAGAATTGCGGCGCTATTTATCAATAAACAGGGGGACTTCCTAGCTGAATCAGTCTATGTTTTTAACCATATTCATGGATTGCGAGCATCGTTTTTTTTGATTACCTCTCTCTTCGTGATTATCGTGATTCTCGGTGACCTGATTCTGGTCGAGATCATTTTAGAGTGTCTGATAATCAGCCTGTTGGCATGATCAATGCTCTATCATGGAAGATATTTTTTATGGTCAGCATGACTGGGCTATACTTAGCTGGTCAGGAATTTCTCCGTGGCAACATACTGTCACAGTAACAATAAATTTTCTTTAAAGGTGAACGAAATTGTGATAAAATCGTGAATTATGTCTGGAACTCTTCAATATTTCTTGAAGTCCAGAGTTTATAAGAAATACCCAGGACAATTTGACGAGTTAAAGCTACTAAATTGTGTTATTGTCTCGAGACGAGTAAGTTTGCTGCATTAGTCTTCCTCCATTCACTGTGGCGGTAGAGCAATTTTTGGCGATGGATAGAGACTAGGTTGCAAATAATTTATAACATTCAACCGGGTAAAAGGAAAAAAATGAATAATTTTAAAAAAATTATAAACCGACATACCTTCAGCTTATTCATAGTCTTTTTTATGTTTTCTCTGGTGGCAGCTGGAGCAGCAACAGCAGCAAAGTATCAAGATCAGATGCCAGATGGCGTGATAGTATGGGATCATCAAGATGTTAGCGGTTGGGCAATAACGTCAGACCTGCACAAGGTTGATATTAGTGGTGGGCAAATAAATATGCTACATACCCAAGCTTGCAATTGGCCTTTGGTTGATAGCGCTGTTAATGCTAACAGTTGGGTTATCCGTAAAAAAAACAATATATGGCGCGCAAGCACTTGGGACTTTATGCGACGTTGTCAGACAACTAAGGGATACCATGACGTTGGGGCCGACGATGGATGGAGACCTCGTGATGGTGAAGAAATCTACATTTTCATTAGTGGAATTGCTCGTCCTGGGTATGCTCACCTAGATAGTAAGAGTCCCAACGAGCGGACAAATATAATAAGATATTATTGGAATCGTGCTCCTGCTACCGCTACTCCGCTCTCGACATGTAGTGAAAAACCTTTCATAATTGACTTTAAAAGCAATGCCTCTTTGATTAACGTGGGACAGCCGGTAACCTTGTCCTGGGATATAGTTGAGGCCGACTCCATTGAAATTGTTACAGATACAGATAGAAAGATTGAAGTTTCCGAACAAGAGATAAAACACGGCTCAATCACCTTCAGTGTGGAAAATGATAATGAAGTATATACCCTTACGGCAACAAACGGCTGTGGTGTCACTCCATCTCAAAAAATTACCGTTAAAGTGAACAAGGGCCTACCTGGGCTGCCAGTGTTGCTTCTAAATCGGTAAACTTTTATTTACCATTCTTTCTCAGGCAAGTTAACAAACGGCCAGACATAAGTGGTGGACGACTAGCTTTATAGGCCAAGTGTTGTATAAGGCTTGGCAGATCGAAGCGGCGATTAAAACGTTATTGAAATTCTGCAAGGACCTTGGAATATGCTTTTCAGGAAAAGCAATATCCCAAGGTTTCTTTTTAACGAATTTTCCAGATTGCCCAAGTAAGTATTCCCAAATTGAATGAGGGATGCTCAGCCGCTTTTCCCTGCTGCCCACTTGCAATTCATGGGAACATTCGGCCTAGTTAACACCTTTAAACAGGCAAGGCCATAGGAAACAACATGGGAGGTGGGTACAAGTGATTATTGCTCCACCGCACAATTTCAGTCGATCGGAAGCCCTCAAGCTTTGAAATGACTATGCGATATGTTTTTGTCGTGTCGTTTGTTTCAACGGCAGCCACAAAAAGAATTGACCCTTAGCGTCCTGGCTTCTTTTACCAGGAGCTCGTTTACCACTAAGATAGGAATCGTCAATGTCAATGCGGCCAGCATTTTTTCAGTGCTACTTCGTTCATGGTGGCTGAAAGACGTTTCTTCTCTTTAAAAAAAGACTGCTTAATTTAAAGAGATTGTTCTTTTTATCTTTTGAATGAAACAGTTTTTTTATTGTTGTTTAACAAATTATTACTTGTATGACTCTTAATAGTTCCAAGTGGTAAGATGAGAGGTTGATTTTGTCTTTAGCCAATAAAGAGAAATTTGCAAAAAGAGATGATTATGGGAATTTTGATTCCAATCTTTTCTTTTTAGAGCAGACCGGTCTGCTGGCCAATGACAAGAAAATTCTTGAAATCGGCTGTGGTACCTGTCGTTTGCTCAATTATTTTTTGCAAAAGAGTTATGACATCCGGGGTGTTGACGTTAACCGTGAGTATCTAGCCCAAGGGAGAAAGCTCTATGGCAGTCTCCCTGTGGAGCAGGTAGAATCAGAGCGGCTTCCCTTTGCAGATAATTCCTTTGATCTTGTCTTTGGTTTTGATGTTTTTGAACATATTGACGATACGGCCGGGCATCTCAAAGAAGTTTCCAGGGTTCTGAAAGATAATGGACATTACCTTCTGCAGACACCCAACAAATGGACAAATGTTATTTTTGAGTCGATAAGATGGAAGAGTTTCACTTCCTGGCGGAATGACCATTGTGCTCTACATAGTTTTTTTGAAGTTCAAAAACGGTTTGCTGAGCATGGTTTTGAGGTTGAATTTTATGACATTCCTATTGTAACCGATTTTTTTAGGGATAAAGTACGGTCTTATATGGGTAGTGCGGGCCTTTTATTTTTGAAAATATTTAATATCGACAAATTCCCATATTGTCTAAGGACAAACTTTTATCTAAGTGCAGCTAAAAAATAGCCTTCCCTCTTTCCTTCCTGGAACCTTAAGTAAACTCTATTAACTATCTTTAGATATATAAGTTACCGTTGTAATTGATATTGCTTATTAGATATTGTTTTTTGGCATATTTTCATATATCTTCGAGTTCCGGTAAGCTTAGCAGCTTTAATAATTCTACGAAGATTTATGATCGATTTAATCAAGTGCTTTCTCGCATCCGGGCACATAATAGCTTTATGATGAGACAATCAATGAATACAGTAGGGTTTTTAAGATTGATTCTGTTGAGTTCTTTTCTAGTGACAGCAGTTATACCTGGTCAAATATTCGCGGGCGAGAATAGTATCTGTCCAAATAGTTCAGGCATGGTCTGGTCTGATACAGACGGTAATGATGAAGAAATATTTTTCAGTAGCTATGAAAATAACAGATGGTCTCCGCCATTTCAAATCAGTGATAACGATTCTACCGATTACATACCTGTTGCAGTGACCGGTAATGACTGCCGGACCTGGGTTTTTTGGTCGAGGTTAGAAAAAAGTGTTATCTCACTCCACTACAGCGTGTATTTCAAAGGAACCTGGTCAGAGGTCAAGCAGCTGGATACGGGGATGCAATTAAATACGGCGGTCACAGTCTTGGTTGGCTCTGATAATAAGCCCTGGCTTGTCTGGGCAGGTTTTGACGGTAAAGATGATGACATATTCTGGTCAAGATGGGATGGTCCTGGTTGGAGTGAGCCGGAAAGAGTTAACGTCGATGATGAATATCCCGATATTCTGCCGGTAATTATGTTTGGGCCTCACGGTTTACCTGTGATCCAATGGCAAGGGTTTGATGGTCATAATTATAAAACGTTCAGCAGTACTTGGGATGGGGTAGCTTGGGGGCCTGAGCTTGAAGGGCAGCAAACTTTTTCTGCCAAGAAAGAGATGCAGCGAAAAGTTTCTGAGTTTCCTGCCTTGCCAAGTTTTCTTGGAGATCAGAAAAAGGCTTCATTTTATCGCCTTAATAGCGGAAGGTGCTTTTCCGTTCCTTTAAGACTTTTTGGTAATCGTTGAATTTTTGTTTTTGTGATTACAGTTAATTATGTCAATTTTGAAAAATAACAAAGTCGGCTTTTTTTTATTGATTCTTTGCGCTCTTTTTTTACTGTCACCATCCTCGGGTCGTAGTGAGTCAATGATTGGTTATGGGGACAGTATTACTCAAGGTTTATGGATGGTGCAAGAACCTGGGGATGGCCGCAGGGTTGGTGGATACGAGCCCTTTCTTGAGGATCTTTTTGCTTCTGTGGGACGTGATGTGCGAGTTTACAACTTCGGTGTAGGCGGGGAGACTACCGCGCAGGCCCTGACAAGTGATGAGAATAGTCCCAGGACTATCTATTCTGTTCTGGCTGGTCACTACGCTAATTACATTTTGATCATGGAAGGCACCAACGATATTCTTCGCGGCATTTCTCCTGCAAGCACGGCTGCCAATCTGGGATTAATGATTAATGCGAGCAGGGCCTATAATGTCACTCCTGTCCTTGCTACACTTACCCCAGATGAAAGAGGGTTTAAGAATATCCCTTACACTAACAGCCTCATACGAAACATGGCCCAGGAGAAGGGAGTTTTGCTTGTTGATCAGTATAATGCTCTGATTGCTAATTGGGATTCGTATAATTCGGACGGTGTCCATCCTAATCGTGGCGGATATCAGGCTATGGCCAAAGCTTGGTTCGAACCTTTTCTGAATCTGAAACTTGAAACACTAGGTGCTGAAACTGCACCTTTCTCCGCTAAATTAAATGGCTCGGTGAGTGCTAACGGTGTCGTGTCGGGTATCGCTTTTCAAATTGGAACTGAACCTAACCCCGAAGAAACTGTAAAGGCCAGTCCGGAATTTTCCAGTGGCAGTGGGAAAACAGCAGTAGTTGCAGAAATAACAGGCTTAAAACAAGGCACGAAGTATTATTACAGGATAAAAGCTGAAGCGTCTGGAAGCACCATATATGGTGAGACTAAAACCTTGAACACCCCCCAGTTGGCCCTCACATGGTTGAGTTTGCTCTTAAAAAAATCTCCTCCGGCAGCTGATCCTCTTTAGCCATTGCAGATTAGCGGCGTTGCGTTTTATTCAGCAGGTGAATTTCTCTTAAGCTGACTGGTCATGTAGGCATGGAATACTGACGGTGCTGTGACCACAAATCCAGTTGGACAGTTTGTGTCTTTAACAGTACTCTAAGCTAATTTCTTCAGCTTAGTTATTTACCGGGGAATTAAGATAGATGATAAGAAGTTTTTTGAATTTTGTAAGGCTGATATTAGTTCAGAAGAATTTGATTGTTTCGATGACCAAAAGGGAATTGACCACCCAGTATGTGGGTTCTTTTCTCGGTTTCGTCTGGACTTTTATCAATCCCCTGGTAATGGTCACTGTTTTCTGGTTTGTTTTCAGTGTGGGCTTTAGGTCTCAGCCCATGAACAATGTGCCTTTTGTCGTCTGGCTGACGGCTGGGCTGGCCCCCTGGTTTATGTTTGCCGACACGGTCCTGGGTTCAGCAGGGACCATTATTGCCAATAGTCATTTAATCAAGAAAACAGTCTTTCAATCACAGATCCTGCCGATTGTAAAGCTTCTTTCATGTCTGGTGACTCATGCTATTTTCCTTGCGGTGCTCCTCATTTTGATTCTTTTCCAGAAAATGGAGCTGAGTTTCTATTTTCTGCAGTTTATATATTATCTTTTCTGTATGTCCTATCTTGCTTTGGGAATTGCCTGGGCAGTCTCTGCACTTAATGTCTTCGTTAGGGATGTCGGGCAGGTTGCCGGGGTTATTATACAGGTAGGTTTTTGGTCGACGCCGATATTCTGGGATATAAATATGATGCCGGAAAAAGTTCGTTTTTTAATTAAACTGAATCCTATGTTTTATATCGTCCAGGGCTATCGGGAGTCTTTTATCTATTTCAAGCCTTTTTGGCATCACCCTGAGTTGACAGTTTATTTTTGGCTGGTTTCTTCTCTGTTTTTTCTATCAGGAGCTCTGATTTTCAGGAAATTGAAGCCGCAGTTTGCGGACGTACTCTAAACTACCTGAAAATGACTTTATTTTTTACCGGATAGTACAGAAAAAATTTTTATGCTTGGGTTGTCGCTGGATTTTTTTGATCCAGTCATGCCTGTTTGTTTGCCTCTGGTTCGATTATGCAAGAAAAACCGATAATACAAGTTAAACATATAACCAAGACTTATAAGTTATATGAAAAGCATTCAGAGAGGGTAAAGGAAGCTTTCCATCCTTTTCGTCGTAAGTACCATAAGTCATTCAATGCCCTGACTGATGTTTCTTTTGAAGTAAACCCGGGTGATACTGTAGGTATCGTCGGCAGAAACGGCAGTGGTAAGTCAACCATATTGCAGATTATTTGCGGAATTTCACAACCGACTGTGGGTGAGATTATCGTGGATGGCAGGATATCTGCCCTTCTAGAGCTTGGCGCTGGTTTTAATCCGGAATTTACCGGACGGGAAAATGTTTACCTGAATGCCTCCATCCTCGGCCTGGAAAGAAAAGAGATAGATGCCTGTTTTAAGCAGATAAGTGATTTTGCAGATATTGGTGAATTTATTGATCAGCCGGTAAAGAGCTATTCCAGTGGTATGTACGTTAGGTTGGCTTTTGCCGTGGCTATTAACGTCAATCCCGATATCCTGGTGGTTGACGAGGCTTTGTCTGTGGGAGATACTCTTTTCCAGGCTAAGTGTTATGCTAAGTTTCAAGAATTTCAGAAAAAAGGAGTGACCATCCTTTTTGTGACACATGCCCTTGATTTAATCACTAGGTATTGCAACAAGGCTTACCTTTTAGATCATGGGCATTTGCATGCCTCCGGTAGTGCCAAGGAAGTAGCTGACGAATATAATCGCATGCAATTTAAAGCCTCCTGTAAGATTGCAAACAATTCTTCTTTGGCAAAAGGTTCAGATTTAACTGCAATTATCGGAGTTGATCAGGGACAGGAGTGGAGAGGCCTTTTTCGGGTCAATCCCAATGAGAACAGGTATGGTAATGGTCTGGCAAAGATAGTCGGGGCTGGGATTTTCTCGCTCGATGATAAACCTGTTCAAAGTCTGTGGAAGGGGCAGGACTATGACTTTCGCATGAAAGTTATGTTTAATGCCAAGATAGAAGATCCTGTGTTTGCCTATACTATTAAAGATATTAAGGGTTTCGATATATCAGGAACCAATACTATGTTTCAGAAAATTGACACCGGTAAGTTCAAAGCTAATGATCAGGTCTTGGTCAGCTTCAGGCAGAACATGATCCTGAGTGCCGGATCTTACCTTATTTCTTTTGGTTGCGCAGGGTATGAAAATGGTGAGTACGTGATCTATGAGCGCAGATACGACTATATGGTGTTTGACGTATTGTCAGACAGGGCCAATGTTGGATTTCTTGATTTGGAGTCAGAAATAACGATGCAAAGATTGTAAAAGCCTAGCATGCAGATCAGCATGGTAGGCTCAAAGAGTGACAGGATCACTAGTACCAAGTAACAGTCACATTTTTCGGATAAAGGCGCCTCAGCTTGATTCTTACGTCCGCCGTTGTGAACTGCCAATTAATTTTTTTGGTGCTGCTGTTGCGGTGATTTTCCTAGGCCGCGACCTCAGCCTGCATGGTTGCCATCTTGGCGATCCGGCGATTGAGGCATTGTCCTTTCAGCACGCTGAGTTCGATCTCCGCCATGTTGAGCCAACTGCCATGCTCGTTCCGCCAAGCGCCGGGCCTCTTTAGGTTCGAAGGTTTCATAGAGTGAGGCGATATTGTGCGTATTCAGATTATCCATAACCAGCCGCACCTTGATGGCGTCGGGATAGCGTTCGTCAAGCATCTGCTTGATCTGTTGAGCCCAATCCTTCCGGGTGCGGCGCTTGGTAATCATGACATGACGTTTGCCAGCCAATGGCTCCTTCCATGAAAATTTCGGCCACACCGTGTCTGACGTATTCGTCGTCCACCCGCTTCGGTTGTCCCGGCTTGCAAGGTATCGGTGCATGGACTTCGCCGATCAGTTGCTTGCTGGATTCGTCCATGCAACCACCGGATAATCGGGATCATACGGCAGATGATAGACCTCCAGGACATCCTCCATCGCCGCTACAAAGGCGGCGTTCCTTTGTGGCGGGATTTTCCAGTATTCGCTGAGGTGAGGCTTAAGTTCGTTTTTTTTTAAAACCCGTTGCACAGTCATATGCGAAACGGATGATGCAAATTTAAGTTCCACCGCCTTGTCAGCAAGCAACCTGACTGTCCAGCGCTCGTATCCTTCTGGGGTCTCTGAACATGCAAGAGCGATCAGTCGTGCTTCAAAGGCACCGTCAAAAATAATATCGCGTGGTGGCTTTGCCCTGGAATTACGTCCCAGGGCAGCTTCGATGCCCTCTTCGACAAATCGTTTTTTGAGATGCTCAATTGTTCGCGAAGTTATCCCCAGCGCTTCTGCAACATCGGCGACAGGCCACACTGGACCATCAGGACCTGCATCACAGAGCAACAACGCGCGGGCATGGATAAACTTTTTGGCTCCGGTTTTCCCGTTGCGCGTTAATGCTTCGAGATATTTACGTTCTTGCTCTGTCAGGGTGACTCGATATCTTGGTGCCATGGCAACCTCCTTTGGTTGCCATGAGTATACTCCAATGTTGACAAAATACGAAACTTTAAATGTTACATGGTACTAGACTTTAATCGCCTCCTTATTTCCCTTTTTAACTTTTCTGCTTCTTTATGTCCCGTGTAACAAATCGAATTGCAAACAATGTCAAAGTTATGAACAGGAGCCAGGTTAGTAGAAAAATTGGATCCTTGGTCATCCTTGAGCAACCATGTTTGATGGTGTGGATCAGATGTGGGATTATGATGTGTGGAGTGCAGGCGTCACGCTCAGTATAACTGTAGTAAGGTTCTATGGTTAAGGCGTCTTCCGGTAAGTCATTAATTGGAATAAGTTTGAAATTTTCGATTATGAAGGCTGATTCGAGATTTCTTGGGAGGTCCAGCCTGATCTGTTTATGTCCTGCCTGATGTTTCAGAGGGATGACGAAGTTTATTGTATCCCCCTTCTTTTCTGGATGAAGGACGAAGAAAATTTTTCTGGCTTCGCTGAATCCTTGATGCTCTGAACGCCAGAAAAGTTCCATCAAGAAAGGCCTTGGCGGCATGGGCTTGAATTTGATGGTGAACTGGACAGCATTATTCAGCGTACAATTCTCAGTTGAATCATTCTCGGGGAATATTATGTAGGGGTCGGTGCCGGTGCTGATGAAGTAGCCGGATTCGTTGCGCTCTATCTGGTTAAATTGCCAATCTGATGGAGTTTCTTCCGAAGCCCAAGAAACATCAGGGGTGAGACCCAGCATTATTATTACAAGTAAGAGTGGGATTAATGAGGTCTTAAGAAGTCGTTTTTTCATCAGATCTTGCTATAACTTTTATCATGATGGCTGCAAGATAAATTAAACTTGCAACGAAAAAGGTTTTAAATAAAGATATCATCATCCCCAAATCGAAGATGCCCCAGTTAGCGCTGATGTGGTTGCATATCGCGGGAATATTCGGAATACTGGTGAAATGTAAGGAGAATGGAGCCGCCAGCCATAAAGTGAATACGCCGAGGTCGGTGAGAAAAGCCCAGTATCCAATCCATGCCAGACAAAATGCGATGAAAGGTTTAAGGATTGTGCGATCATATCCATAAAAAATTACCGGGAAAACAACCATCCAAGATGTGAAGTGTGCTGTATGAGAAGAAAAGGCAAAGAAACTCATCATTGCCAGAGCGCCTCCAAGCAGCAGTTTCTTGTATGCTTCAACATTGCTAGTCCAAGTCCAGATTATAATGAGTGTATAGACCAGAGGTAGAAACATTATTCTATGGAGACTGAAGGCGAACAGATGGCTTATTCTGCTTTCTTTCAATAATACTACACCCTCATTCCCTACAGCATCCGCAGAGTTAATTCCAAGAACGGAAAAAATCTGCAGAGTTATTGCCGTAAAGGCCACAATTATAAGGGCTGCAGCCACTCTGCGTTTTAGATCAAAATTATTCTCTGAAGAAAAAAGGACTGCAACCAGAAAAATAGGGAAATAGAGGATCATCATTTCCCTTCCATTCAGGCACATACCCAGAAGAATCGCTGCCAGGATGACTTTGTCTTTTTTCAGGGCAAAGATCGCGGCGGTGATAAAAAAGATTGGTATAGCTTCAAAACGGCCGAAAATATAGAAAGCGAACAAAGTTACGGGGTTGAAAAGCCACATCTTGCAACTACGAAGTCCTTTATTTTTATCGTTAAAATAATTGTACAAAATTACTGTGGTTAAGAGGTCAAAAAATAAGAATGGTATTTTAAGGACGAAAAGTGTCCTGAATATGTCGTAATGACTAACAAATTCAAATGAGCTTGGGACGGAAGCCGTGGTGTTTGCCATGTCGGCATGGAATAACATGGTGTGGTTATTAGGCAATAAGAAATTAAAAATTTTGAAGAAGGACACCTCAAAGAACATCGTGGTGTTACGTGAGATATTATCGAAAAAGATATTGTTTTCAGACCAGTAGAAGACTCTTCTGGCTTCAGATAAAACGTCAATATGGCCAAAGAAAGGCATTAATATTATTCTGATCAAGAGCCCGATAAGAATAAGCCTTATAAATTGTTTATTCTGGTGGTTTGAATAGAAGGCTACGCTTCTATCTTTTATTTTCTGGAGCATATTTCCTGACAGATCCCGGCAATCTTTTTGGTTATGAAAAAAAATTGGAATTGTTTGGAGGCTGAACCGCCTGAACTGTTTGATTTTTCATAAATAAGTCAGACGTTAGAATTACTCTATTTTTTTAACATTAGTCAAGAATATTAATCAGGAATTGCAGTTGGAAGTTATCGGTTTACTTCATGAGTGCGTGGTAGATTTAAATGATTAGTGATCCTTTATGCTTGAATTTATTCTATCTTGACTATATAAAAAGCAATTTAATACGTTGTTTAGACATGTTTGTCTGTCGTCTCCGGGGTAAGTTGTCCTTGCCGAGGCATAAATTCTTTTGGATGTTTTATTATGAATCAACCCTTGTCCGTTAAGGAAAAAATATTATATGGCTTGGATGTAAAATCCCAGGTTGGTGTTGAAATCGGGGCTCTTGCCAACCCTCTGGTATCAAAAGAGGATGGAGACGTAAGATACATTGATCGGGCAACCACTGATGAGATTAAAGAGTGGTATAAGAAATCCGATGTTGTATCACAAGACAAGATTGTTGACGTCGATTACGTCTGGGGAGCGTGCTCACTTTCAGAGGTCACCGGTGTCGAGGAGGGTTTTGATTATTGTGTGGCCGCCCATGTTATCGAGCATGTGCCTGATCTGATAAGTTGGTTGAAAGAGATTGCCGCCATCTTGAAGGATGGAGGGATTGCCTCCTTTTCTGTGCCTGACAAAAGGTACACTTTTGATTATTTACGTCCAGAGACAATTCCGGCGGATCTTCTGGATGCATACTATCGGAAGTTAAGAAAACCTTCCGTTAGACATATATTTGACCATTTCTCATCTTTTGCTGAACTTGACATAGTCGATGCTTGGTCTCCTGAGTTTGACGGGAGCCTGGTTAAACCTGCAAACGATTCCAGAGTTGCTTATCAGGCTTGCCGGGATGCAGTTCATAAAGATAAATATATTGACTCACATTGTTGGGTTTTTATAGAAGAAAGCTTTGTTGAATTGTTGACCGTTCTGAGTAAACTTGATTTGTTGGATTTTAAGATTAGTCATTTTTTTAGAGTGGAAAAATATACTTTTGAATTCGTGGTCCAGTTGGAGAAAATTCCAAGTAAGTTGTCCTCAGAGAAGAAGCATGATTTGTTTCTTGAGAGTGTTGAACTGATCAAAAGAGAGCGAAGCAGGCCACACAGGATTTTAATTGAATTTGCGGCCTCTAGAGAGGGGGTTGCCCAGATATATTATGATACCGGAAAAGGATTTAATGAATTTGAATCGGTATGCATATCTTATGATAAAATTAATGAAAAGGTAACCCTGGAATTTGAACTGCCGCCTGTGCCGCTTAAACACCTTCGTTTTGATCCAGCCAGAAACCCTGTAGATTTCATGATTTCCAGTGTTGATGTTTCACTATTTGGAGAAGATACCTACACTATAGATTTGAAATTATTGCGGCCCTTAAATGGCATAAAATATTCCAAGATCAAGAATGGCTGTTATTGTGTTAAAAGTAAGAAAGACTCACAGGACCCAGCTATTGAAATTTTTCTTCAGGAAGAAATTATACATAGATCATGATTGGTTGAAATAGAAACAAAGATGAAGCAATTTTTCAAATTAAATTTGGTCAGTTTTTTTATCTTAATTGTGGTGTTGCTGGTTGCGGCCATCGTTGCTCGCTATACCATGGACAATTCTCGATATTCAATGAGGACATATCTGGTAGAATTTCTGCTGGAAACCGAGAATCAGGCAGATTTTGCAATATATTATGATATTGGTGAAGGGTATAATGAATTGGACCAGCAGGCCATTAAATTAGATATTATTGGTAAGCCGGTTAAGGTGCAATTTTGCATACCGGTTTTTGGTCAGTTGAAAAGACTCCGTTTTGATCCTGCCATGCAATATGCGAAAATGATTTTATACTCTATAGAGATCTCTTCTCAGGGCGAAACATTCAGTGTGCCTTTAGATACTATAAATCCTGAGAACCAAATTTTGAAACATGAGTGGGACGGTACTCGTTACAGTTTCGAAACTATAGCAGACGCAAATGATTCTGTTTTTACACTGGATAAGTTCGATTTAATATCAGAAATTTCAAATCTTGATAAAGCTCTATATTATGGGGCGTGGCTGTTATCTGGACTACTTCTGTTTTTCTGTGGGAGTTGGATGTATCGATTTTTTTTCTTGGGCATGTGAAATCTGAATATTTTCAAGGGCCTGCTTATGTGAATCCTCACTGGTGTAGAATTACTTGATTTAGTTCTTTTTGAAAATTAAAAACATGTTGGTAAAAGTGGTCTCAATAATAAGAAGTGTCTTTAATTTTTTTTACTCGTATAATTATCTTTGAGTTCATGGATAAAGTAGTAAGTGCTATTGTTGTCACTCATAATTCTGCTGGGATGCTCAAACGCTGTCTCAAGGCGTTGCAAAAGCAGACTTTTCCTTTGAGTGAACTTGTGGTAGTTGATTGCGACTCCACCAACCGCGATTACCTTGCCGAGTTTCGTCAAGCCAGTGATACTATTCTGGTGGAGACGGAGAATATCGGTTTTGCCAGGGCTAATAATCTGGCCCTGACTCATCTTGCTATTAAGCCTGATTTCTTGTTGTTTTTGAATCCCGACACTTTTTTGCCTCCCGATTTTATTGAAAAGGCCGTTGCTCTGGCAGATAACCATCCAGAGGTAGGTCTGTTTTCCGGGAAACTGCTGGGCTATGATTTGGAAAAAGATTCACCTAATGGTAAGCTTGATTCTACCGGGGTGTTTCGAAAGTGGTACGGGCGATGGTATGATAGAGGGCAGGGAGAAGAAGATCTTGGTCATTATGATTCAGTCGAGTATATCCCTGCCTTGTGTGGGGCGTTGCTTTTTTGCCCTTTTGCTATAGTGGATGCTCTGGGTTCTATCTTTTTTGATCCCGAATTTTTTCTTTATAAAGAGGACATAGATTTAAGTCTCAGGTTGAGGAAAAAAGGCTGGAAGCTCCTGTACTCTCCGGATCTTACGGCCTATCATTGTCGTGGTTGGCATAAAAGAAGACGTGTAGTGTCCCATGATGTGAGATTGCTCGCGGCTAGGAGTGAGATACTGCTTTACAAAAAAAATCCCTCTCCTTATGCCTTTTGGGCGATTCTGAAGTATTGTCTTGTTAAGTTCCTCCGTTTCTAAATTGTCTACCCGAGCTGCTTGCCCATATCCCGACCGGCAAGTTTGTCTATGCCCTGCCGTTTTACCGCCAGGAGAAACAATTTGCCCGTCTGGGCGTCAATCTGCCCCGGGCGACCTTGTGTAACTGGGCGATGAAGGCCGCGCATGCCTGTGAACCGTTGTTGGCCATGC
>ERZ1284729.2-NODE-2-length-67650-cov-16.396198_pt1 | contig 67650 bp, 56 predicted proteins | sample MGYA00454602_ERZ1284729 | MGnify/ENA primary metagenome ERZ1284729 (study PRJEB36292, sample SAMEA5787381) | metagenome | biome: Arctic soil; feature: perennial spring outflow channel; material: sediment | place: Canada | collected 2017-07-08 | depth 0.05 m ... | reverse complement strand
TTTCCAACAAATGGATTGTGAATTGATTGGGCGTTATCAGTTCTTCTAAAATGGGCATCACCATAGTTAATTTCCATATGACCTATTTTAACGGTCACAAATTGCATAATATCTTCCATAAATCCCTGGCTTACAAAGTCAAGTTTGTCTATTTGAAGATACCCACCTTTTACCCATGCATCCTCGTGGTGACGTGAAGATAAATAGGTTCTAAGGTGCATTCTCACACCAGAATAAAGAGCAACATCCAAATCAAGGTTGGCAGTGGCAAGGTTAAAGTTGTCACCAATTTCCGCAAGTGGCACGAAGCCTGAATTTTCATGATCTATAGCTTGAAATTGTAGTGTGGATTGCCCACCTATTCTAACATGTAAACCATCAAAAGTGGATGCAGTGTCTTTAGGTGATTCAAAAACATTGATCCCCCTTTTATCCGGTTGCCTGTAATTGTCCAGGTCTCTGTTGTTTTGCGCCTGAGTTTGTAGTCCGAAAACTACTAATAGCATAAAGCTTGAAAATTTTATTAATTTTTTCATTTTTGATAATTTTTTAAAGTTAAATTGAATTTTGATTATTGTTTTTTGATTGAATTATTTAGTGAATACAGCTTGAAATTTAATATTGACTTCGTCTCCGGTAGTAATTGTCCCGAACATGGCAGTTGGAGGGTCTATGTTGAAATTTGACATTTTTATGGCCTTGTTTCCCGATAAAACAATGTTTCCATCGCTTATTTTTGAATCGAAAGTAATATCTAATAGTTTTTTTGTCCCCGCAATAGTTAAATAGCCACTGGTAGTAATTTTGCATTGACTTTTTGAGGTACAATCAATATTGTTTACTTTGACAAGTTTGTAAATTATTGTTTTGTACTTGTCTGCATTAAGGGCTTTGTATATGTTTTTATCCATTCCTCCTTTTCCGCTATCCAGGCTTTCTGCAATTACAGAAAAATCAAGTTGGCTGATTTTTACAAGTTGACCGTTTTCCAGTTGAAGGTTTATGCTTCCCTGGAAATCCTTCACAAGTATTTCCCAATCATGAATATTTGAAGTTCCTAATACTTCCATCTTGGAAGCAGACTTATTTACATCGAAAGTTTGGGCGACCGAAATTTGTGATGTTAGAATCAATATTAATAGGCTCCCAATTGTCAGCCAAAAGTTTTGTTTAGTTTTCATAGTTCTTGTTATTATTTTGAGCAAAGTTATGGGCAAAGTTAAGACTTGAATATGACAATTGTCAGTTTTAGAGTTCTTTATTTAGATTTAATAAAAGTAGCGTCAGAAAATGATATTGGTCAGTTTTTTAGTTCTTTATTTGAAAAAAAAACTAAAACGTTTGAGTAATTTTAGCTATTTAATTAATAAATAACAAATTTTTTGCCAAAAAAAGGATCTAATAAATACAAATATGACAAGAAAATCTAAATCCGAGTATGTATTGTTTATTGTTTAAAAAGGAAAAATAAAAGCTCCATCCGGATTCGGATGGAGCTTTTATAAATATAAAAATGAATGCTTTATGGGGCACTCATAATATCATAATTTGCTGGCATTTTTGGTTTGATAACTCCGCCGAAATTATAATGAATTAGGAATGAGATTTGATAATCCGAATAATTTCATCTTTTTGAACAACCCCGGATTGTCGCCATAATTGTTCGCCGTTCTTGAATAAAATTAAGGTAGGTACGCCTCTTACCTGATATTTTCCTGCTAAAGCTTCATTTTTATCCACATCAATTTTCACGATTTTTACACCGTCACCTAATTCTAATTTGGCATCTTTTAAGATTGGCGCCAACATTTTACAAGGCCCACACCAATCGGCATGGAAATCTACTAAAACAGGTTTGCTGTCTTTTATTATCTCGCTGAAATTGCTTTTCATAATCTTAGTATTTTAAAAGGTTTGAATTAATAATTCACCTCTCCATAAGTTGAAGCATAATTGAAGCTTATATTCAATTTGACAATTTTTGTCGCTTCAACTTGAAATTAAGACGTGATCGTTCTTTTAAAATTACAAAAATTAAATTTTAAAACTTTCCAAAAACTTCTTTTTCAAGTTGCTCCCTGTGATCGGGATGTGCTATGGAAATAAGGGCTTTCGCCCGTTGTTTTAAATTTTGGCCATAAAGGTTTACAACACCGTATTCAGTGGCTATGTAGTGAACGTGCGCTCTTGTTGTGGTGACGCCAGCACCTTCTTTTAAATAAGGAACAATTTTGGAGATTCCTTTATTGGTGATTGAAGGCAATGCCAAAATAGCTTTTCCTCCTTCAGATAAAGAAGCACCTCTAATAAAATCCATTTGCCCTCCAACTCCTGAATATTGGTATTTCCCTATGGTGTCGGCGCAAACTTGTCCTGTCAGATCAATTTCAATGGCGCTGTTTATTGCAGTTACTTTGGGGTTTTGTCGGATAATGGCAGAATCGTTGGTATAACCGGCCTCTTTGAAGTGAACCAGAGGGTTGTCATCCACAAAATCATATAATTTTTGAGATCCTAAGGCAAAACAAGTTACCAGCTTGCCAGTTTTGATCTCTTTTTCTTCCCCGGTAATAACTCCTTTCTCTATCAAGGGAAGAACTCCATCAGAAAGCATTTCGGTATGAATCCCCAATCTTTTATGATTCATTAAATTGGCGAGGACTACATTGGGGATTCCTCCAATTCCCATTTGTAAAGTGGCGCCGTCTTCTATTAATCCGGCAACGTGCCTGCCTATTTGTTTTTCAATTTCAGAAGGTTCTGTAATTTGGGGTGCATAAATAGGTTCGTCCAAGTCTATGGCTGCAAAAATCTTGCTGATGTGTATAATTCCGTCACCGTGGGTCCTGGGGACCCGGGGGTTAATTTGGGCTATAACTTTTTTTGCCCTTTGGATTGCAGGTAACGTAATATCGACAGAAACTCCTAAGGAGCAATACCCATGTTTATCTGGAGGGGAAACCTGGATAAATGCAACATCAATGGGTAAGATATTTTTTCGGATAAGAAGATGGATTTCACTGAGAAAAATTGGAATATAATCTCCATTTCCTGAATTTACGGCTTGTCTCACATTTCCACTGACAAAGCAGGAGTTAATCCTGAAGGATTCGTTATAAGGTGCTTTAGAATAAAGAGCTTCGCCTTCGGTATGTATCTGGAAAATTTCTACATTTTTTAATTCCTGGTAACGTTCACATAAGGCAGCAATCAAAACATTGGGCGTCATCGCGGCTCCCTGGAAAAATACGCGATTACCGGATTTTACATGTGAAACAGCTTCATAGGCCGTAACTGTATTAAGTTGATTTTCCATTAGATAGTATTTTTGGTAATTATATTAAATTAATTTCAATATCCCTATTTACAACGATTAAACCAAACATTTTTATGGGTGGAGTCAATTCGAAATCGCAGAATTGATTTTTCCTGTTATGATAAAATTAATTTTAGGATGGTTTTGAAGGCTGTTTTGAGAAAACTAAAAGGGCTGCAGCCCATAGACATAAAGTTAAGCAGGATAGTTTGCATATTCTTATATTTGAAAACTGGGAGAAAAATGAATTTCTCCCAGTTTGGCTAATTCAAACAAAATATATTAGAAGATTATTGTAGCTTCCACCATAATTCTAGTTATTAATTTGATGTAAAGTTCCTTTAGAAGTAAGGATTAGAATATGATAATCGTCAGTTTTAGAGTTCTTTTCCTAAAAACATACTATGTGGCTTACGTAATTTGAATCCGATAATTTGTGAATATGATAAAAATTTTGCCAAAAATGATCTCATAAATATAAATATGACAATAAAAACCTACCTGAGTATATGTGGTCTTTTGTTAAAATTTAGGTAGAAAAAAAGCTCCATCCGGTTTTGGAAGGAGCTTCTAATAATATTAATTAAATGCTTTATGCGGCACTCATAATTTCATAATGTCCTAATAAATTTTGGTAAAAATATAAACTTCCTTCGTCAGATCTTAGGCAGGATTGCAAGAAACCACTCAAGTCCAGGCATTCAAAAGTAAGTTGAGTGTATGTGCTATTTGATATCGGGAGTTTTAAATCGATGGTTTGAGCCTTGTAATCGATTTTGATATCTATGGCGTCAAAATATTTTTTAATAATGCTTCTGTGCAAATCTTCAAATTTTTCATGTTCAACGTCTGGACAAGTTAAACTATAGGAGATTATTTTTTTGACTTCATCAATAATCGCCGGTTGGGTAGTTTTTCTCATGATCCTATATGTTTCTATTCATTTGTAATGATAAAGATAATCCACACTGTGTTAAATAAAAGCCAAGTCTATTATGCTTAATAATTATTTAACGCTATGCAAACAATTTTATGAAAACTTTAAGAATTGATATTATTTATAATAAGCGGGGCATTTTTGAACCTGAATTTTTCATCTAGAGAAGCCGAATTTAAAAAAGTAGTTGTTTTGGTACGCACAATTCCATAATTGTTGTGGACATGCCCAAAAACGTGATAACTTAACTTTAAATTCAGAATTCGTTTTGCTAATTTTTCACAGCCAATGTGCTGTTTGTTACCCAATTCGTCCAGGATTCCAAAGGGTGGCCCATGAGTAATGAGAAAATCGGTATTTGGGGGAATTATGTTCCAGTGTTGAGAAATTTGGTTACCCCTGGATTTGTTAAATGCCCAATGTCCATCTCCGGGGGTAAAAGGCGATCCCCAAAAATTGACATTTTCAATACTAATTCCGCTATCCATTAAATAATTAATTTCATTTGGAATTATTGCATCTATATGATCACTATTTTTTTCCAAATAAAAATCGTGGTTTCCAGCAATGAGAATCTTGTGTTTATGGGGAAGCTGTGAAAACCATTCTAAGAAGTTGATGGTTTCGGCTCTAGTTCCATTTTCCGAGAAATCACCCGCGTGTACGATTACATCGCCCTCTGGAATATCCATATTGCGGTGTTTGTTATGCGTATCGGAAATACAAATAATTTTCACTCGGTTTAAATTTTTCAACAGGTCATCATATATTATGAGACTATTAAATTCTTTGATAAAACATCCGATGAAGGTAATTCATCGGATGTTAAGGTTAAACCGATTTTTTTTAAAAACATCAGAAAATGCAACTTCATTTGATCTGACGATGTTCCTGTTCCTTTTCCTGTTCTGTAGAAATATAATCCTTGTCTTCAGGCAATAATTTATTGGCAATTTTTGTCACCGCAAAGGCAATGATAATTGCAGAAAAAGCAAAAAACAGGAATTTCACCAAAAGGCTATCGGATATAATCAAACTGTAAAATGCCAAAAATAGCTCTATGGCTATTACCCCTATTTTTAAAACTAATTTCACTACCATTTATTTTCTTTAATTACAATTCCTGAATGTTATTGCAAATATATTGACTAAAGTCGTTAGTTTTCACAAAAATTGCAAAAAAGGTAGGTGGGGCTTGTAAGATAAAAATCGAATTGTTTAGGAATTATCCCCGATTATTTATCTGTAGGGGGGGCAAAAAGTTTACCTTAAATTTTAAAGGTTACAATTGGAATCTTGGCATGGTTAACCAAATCTTCACTGATGCTTCCATTAAAGAAATGGTCTAACCCCTTACGACCGTGAGTACTTATACCAATCAATTCAGCATTAATGCCAATTGCGAAATTTAGGATACCTTTTTCTACTGATATGTCATTGTAAATATTTAAGGTGTAATTTTTTAAGTCTTCTCCTTTTATAAAATCCTTCAAACCTTTTTGGGCCTCTTCTTCAATCACAAAATTATTTGCAGTATTAATGTACGCCAAATGCAAGGTGGCATCAAATTTTTCAGCAAATTTCTTCACCTTGCTTAGAGTATGTTTGTTTTTCAAATTGCAATCGGTCGCAAAAACAAGGTTATTTACTTCGAAATTGGGATGGTTATTTTTGATGATCATGACAGGAATCGTAGAATTTCTAACCACTTTTTCTGCATTGGAGCCAATAAATATTTCTTTTAAGCCGGTTGCCCCGTGGGACCCCATAATTATAATATCACAGTTGTGTTTTTGGCTCATCTCCATGATTCCCTCAAAAGCCTGATGAAATTCCACGGTCTCATGAATTTTTATTCCCTTTAAGTAATCCTGAGTCATCAATTCTTTAAAACGTTTTTTAGCCAATTTCATGAAAAAGAGAGCTTCCGGCAATTCATTAGAACTGCTGCCGCTCACCGGATTTACATTGACCAAAGGGAGTTCCAGCATATGGAGCAGGAAAATCTCGCTATTAAACCTCTTTGCCATTTGGACAGCAACTTTAAGTGCATTTTCGGCTTGTGGGGAAAAATCAGTTGGTACAAGGATTTTTTTCATGGCTAAAGCTTAAAAAATGATTGAATTCTTAAATCTACAAATAATATTTCATTTGACATCAGCTTTTAATTCTTCAAAAATTTTGTTATATTTGCACCGTTGAATCTAAAAAATACAGCGAGGGGACGAAAAGTCCCCTCTTTTTATAATTATGTTGCAGGAGCGAGTAGAAAATTTATTGGAGGAAGCCTTTCAAGAATATAATTCCTTATTTTTAATATCCCTTAATATAAGCGATCAAAACCACATTCTAATAGTAATAGATGGCGATGAGGGTGTATCGGTAGACGATTGTATAGCGGTGAGCCGTAAAATTGAAAATAATTTAGACAGGGAAGAAGAAGATTTTTCTTTGGAGGTCGCTTCATCAGGGGTTTCAGAACCTTTAAAATTTCCTAGGCAATACAAAAAAAATATTGGAAGAAAACTTGAAGTCTATACAAAAACTAATAATTTTGCAGGAAATTTAACTGATGTAAATGAAGATGGAATTGTATTGTCTTGGAAAGCAAAAGAACCCAAGCCAATTGGAAAGGGCAAGGTTACTGTAGATAAAGAAGCTAAAATAGCATTTCAAGAAATTGAAAAAGCTAAAGTTGTGATAACATTTTAATAACAAACTGATATGGAAAATATAGCCTTAATTGAGTCTTTTTCGGAGTTTAAAGACGATAAGTTAATAGATCGGGTAACCTTAATGGCGATCTTGGAGGATGTATTTAGAAGTGCTTTGAAGAAAAAGTATGGTGAAGATGACAATTTTGATATTATTGTAAATCCCGATAAAGGGGATTTAGAAATTTGGAGAAACAGGATTGTTGTTGCTGATGGCGAAGTTGAAGACCCGAATCAGGAAATATCACTTTCTCAAGCCAGAAAAATAGAACCAGATTTTGAGGTAGGAGAAGATGTTTCTGAAGAAGTAAAGTTAATAGATCTTGGCCGCAGGGCTATTTTGGCATTGCGCCAAAATTTGATCGCGAAAATTCATGAACACGACAACACCAATATCTTTAAGCATTTTAAAGAATTGGAGGGCGAGATATATTCAGCGGAAGTACATCATATTCGTCACCGCGTAATTATTCTTCTTGATGATGATGGGAATGAAATAATTCTGCCAAAGGACCGCCAAATCCCAACCGATTTTTTCCGTAAAGGAGAAAGTGTGAGAGGGGTAATTGAAAGTGTGGAATTAAAAGGGAACAAGCCGCAAATAATTATGTCTCGTACTGCACCTGTCTTCCTTGAGAAACTTTTTGAACAGGAAATCCCAGAAGTTTTTGACGGACTTATAACCGTTAAAAAAGTTGTGCGTATTCCAGGTGAAAAAGCAAAAGTAGCCGTAGATTCTTACGATGACAGGATTGACCCGGTTGGGGCCTGTGTTGGGATGAAGGGATCGAGAATTCACGGAATTGTTCGTGAATTAGGCAACGAAAATATAGATGTAATTAATTACACCAGCAACGATCAGTTATTTATTACCAGGGCATTGAGTCCTGCGAAAATAGTATCTATCAAACTGGATGAAGAGAAAAAACGTGCCGAGGTAATGCTTAAGCCAGAAGAGGTTTCTAAAGCTATTGGACGTGGAGGTCTTAACATAAGGCTTGCAAGCCAACTTACGGGTTACGAAATAGACGTTTTTAGGGATGGTGGAGATGAAGATGTGGAATTGAGAGAATTTGCTGATGAAATTGAGGATTGGGTAATTACCGAATTCGCTAAAATTGGGCTTGATACCGCAAAAAGTATATTAGAACAAGATGTTGATGACCTGATTCGCAGGACCGATTTGGAAGAAGAAACCATCCGGGAAGTAATCAGGGTGTTGAAGGAAGAATTTGAATAAAGTATGTTTGTTATAAACATATAATAATAATTTAAGAGGTTAATTTAGAGGGCGATTTATGGCTGAAGAAAAGACAATGCGATTAAACAAGGTACTACGCGAATTCAATATTTCGCTAGATCGTGCTGTGGAATATTTAAATTCCAAAGGTCACGAAATAGAAAAGCGTCCTACCGCGAAAATTTCTGAAGAAGTTTACCATGTACTTTTAAACGAATTTAGTACCGATAAAAGTAAAAAAGTGGCTTCTAAAGAAGTTGGGGAAGAAAAACGCAAGGAGAAGGAAGAACTGCGTATAGCTCGTGAAAATGAATTGGAGGAGAAGAGGAAAGCGGAGCACAAACAGCAGGAAATCATAAGTGCCAGAATTAAGCTTGACGGTCCAAAACAGGTTGGAAAAATTGATTTAGATAAAAAACCTGGAGAAAAACCTAAAGAAGTTGAAAAGGAAAAACCTGTAAAACCAGTTGCAGAAATAGCTCCGGATAGAGTAGAGGAGACTAAGGCTATTGAGCCAATAGAAGAAACACCTGAAAAAGAAGAGCCTAAAGTTGTTATGCCTAAGGAAAAGGAAACTAAGGCGGAAGAACCGAAAGAGCTTAATCCTAAAGCTGAAGAGCCAAAGATTGCTGCAGCAAAAACTGAAAAACCTCTTAAAGCAGAAATTACTTCAAAAGAAACTGCTGTAGGAGAAGAGAAAACAACTGAGAAACCGGTTTCACCGGTAGAACCAGAGGCTGAGAAAGCTCCGGAAAATACCGAAAAAGAACCAATTGCAGAAACTCTAAAAACAAATTACACCAAGCTAAACGGCCCTCAATTTACAGGAGAAAAAATAGATCTTTCCCAGTTTAAAAAACCGGTTAAAAAGAAAGAGGATAAAAAGCCCGCTGGTGAAAGTGCAAAAGAAAAAAATAAAAAACGACGTCGCAGAATAACCAAAGATGTTAAACCAGCCCCTTCAACTACTACGAGCACTCCATATAAGGGAGCAAAAGGAGGTAAAAAACCGGCGTCGAGACCAGCCATTGCCAAAGAAGAGCCTAGCGAGGAAGCAGTTCAAAAGCAAATAAGGGAAACCTTAGAGAAGCTTCAGGGGAAATCCGGAAAAGGCAAAGGAGCAAAATACAGAAGAGATAAAAGAGACCACCACCGCCAAAAATCGGAAGACGAATTGGCTCAACAGGAATCTGAAAGCAAAGTGCTTAAGGTAACAGAATTTGTGACCGTAAGTGAAATTGCAACAATGATGGATGTTCCGGTTACAAAAATTATTTCAACTTGTATGTCACTTGGAATGATGGTGACTATGAACCAGCGTCTTGATGCAGAAACCTTATCTATAGTTGCAGACGAGTTTGGCTATGAGTTAGAATTCGTTTCTGCCGATATTGAAGTAACAATAGAAACAGAAGAAGATCGACCGGAGGATTTAGAATCCCGGGCACCGATAGTAACTGTAATGGGGCACGTAGATCACGGTAAAACTTCCTTGTTGGATTATATCCGAAAAGAAAATGTTATCGCCGGTGAAAGTGGTGGAATAACCCAACACATTGGAGCATATGGAGTCGAACTGGAAGATGGCCAAAAAATAAGTTTTCTTGATACTCCAGGGCACGAGGCCTTTACCGCAATGCGGGCTAGGGGTGCTCAGGTTACAGATATCGCTATTATTGTAATTGCAGCAGATGATGATGTAATGCCACAAACAAAAGAAGCAATTTCTCATGCCCAAGCGGCAGGAGTGCCAATCGTGTTTGCAATTAACAAGGTAGACTTGCCAAATTCGAATCCTGAAAAAATAAAAGAAAAATTGGCAGCAATGAATCTTCTTGTTGAAGACTGGGGAGGAAAAATTCAGTCCCACGATATTTCTGCTAAAACAGGACTTGGTGTAAAAGATCTTTTGGAAAAAGTATTACTTGAAGCTGAAATTCTGGAACTTACTGCCAATCCAAACAAACCGGCAAAAGGAACAGTGGTTGAAGCATTTTTAGGTAAAGGGCGTGGATACGTTTCTACCGTTCTGGTTCAGGAAGGGTCGATGAAAATTGGAGATTACATTTTGGCCGGAAGACATACAGGAAAGGTTAAAGCAATGCAGGATGAACGTGGGAAAGATGTAAAGGTTGCAGGACCATCAACTCCTGTTTCTATTTTAGGTCTGGACGGCGCGCCTCAGGCAGGCGATAAGTTTAGGGTAATGTTGGATGAGCGTGAGGCAAAAGATATTGCTTCAAGACGTACCCAATTGCAAAGGGAACAATCTGTTAGGACTCAACGACATATTACCCTGGATGAAATTGGTCGCCGAATTGCATTAGGTGAATTTAAAGAAATCAATATTATCCTTAAAGGTGACGTGGATGGATCTGTTGAAGCATTGACAGATAGTTTCCAAAAACTTTCTACGGAAGAAATACAAGTCAATATTATCCATAAAGGAGTTGGACCTATCACTGAGAGCGATGTTCTTTTGGCGTCCGCTTCCGATGCAGTAATCATTGGATTTAATGTGCGTCCGGCAGGTAATGCCAGGCAGTTGGCAGATAAAGAGGAAATTGATGTTAGAACTTATTCAATTATCTATGATGCTATCAACGATTTAAAAGATGCTATGGAAGGTATGTTGACTCCTGAAATGAAAGAGGAAATTACTGGTACTGCTGAGATTAGGGAGACTTTCAAAATATCCAAAGTTGGAACTATCGCAGGTTGTATGGTAACTTCCGGAAAAATAATCAAAAACAACGGTATCCGATTGATCCGTGATGGGATTGTGATATACACCGGCGAACTTTCATCTTTAAAACGATTTAAAGATGACGCTAAAGAAGTAGCAAAAGGATATGATTGTGGTATGCAGGTGAAGAACTACAATGATATTAAAGAAGGTGATATCATAGAAGGATATCAGGAAGTTGCTGTTAAGAAGAAAATGAAAAAATAGCAAATTCTAAAATTAAAAACAAAAAAAGAGGTTGCACGGGTTTATTCCTGTGCAACCTCTTTTTAAATATGGTGTAATTATCCTTTTTGTGGCTTCGGGATAAAAGCTGCGGGATAATCGCTTTTAATCTTTAGAAGAGCTCTGTCTGCCTCCAGCCGGTTTCGGAAATTGCCTATCCAAACCTTGTAATTTGGGGTCTCATATATTATTGCAGATGGCCAGGTGTCGTATTTGGAACGGAACGTCTTAATTATTTCGCTGGCGGTATTATTATCTCCATAATACAACTGTATTTTATAACGTTCTCCAAACTTTCCGGCCTTGGTCATTTCAGAATTCAATACATTTAATTCAGGTATTATTTCGTTTTGCTGAATATTGATCCGGCCATTTTGGGCTGTGCTGATTTGATTTATACCGAGGAAAATAATTCCTATAATAAAACAATCTTTAACATTTAATAATCTCATATCAAAAAGGTTTGGCGTAAAAGTAAAACATAATAACTCATAAATAGTTAAGATTATTATTTAGATTAAGTCTAAATTAATAGTTAACATTATTGTTCCATTTCCAAAATCCACTTTAATTGTTACTTTTGTCGCTGAATTTTTATGGTATAACAATATATTTTTACCTTAGTAGTTATAAAATATCGTGCCAAAAATAAGAAGCTAATTCAACTTAAAATATGAAAAAGGTGAAATTCCGCCATTCAACCTCACGCTTTCTGTTATTATCAGTAGTGTTTTTGCTTTCATTTTCCGCACTTAGTTTCTCTCAGGAGAAAGAAGTTTCTTCAGATACTGTGCAATCTGCTGCTGAAGTCACTGATGCTCCTGGGTCAGCTTTGGGTGATCCGGCAAACGGAAAATCGTTATTTAATTCGCTTTGTGCCGCTTGCCATAAGCCATATTCCAAATCTATTGGTCCGGCATTAAACGGGGTTACCGAAAGGCGAAGTACAGAGTGGATAAAATCATGGATTATTAATTCTTCGGCCTTAATTGCTTCAGGAGATCCTCAGGCGGTTTCAATTTTTGAAGAATTCAACAAAATGCCGATGCCTGCATTCCCGCAATTAACAGATGCGGAAATTGGAGATATCCTGGCCTATGTTGAAACGCCTAAACCGGAACCACAAGTAGCTGCCGGCCCAGTAGACCAAACTGGTGGTGAAACTTCGCAAGGTGGGGTTTCGAATAACATTATCCTGGGGATTTTGGCTTTTGTGCTATTAATACTCTTGGTAATATTATTTCTTGTAAATAGAACGCTTAGGAAATTTGCGGTAGCAAGCGGGGTAGAATTACCTGATAAAGAAAAAACAACACCTCTTTGGAAGTCCTTTGTAGAAAATCAATTTTTAGTATTGGTCACCGCGATATTTTTATTGCTTGGCAGTGCTTATTTTATGTATGGTTTTTTCATGCAGGTTGGAGTAGATCAGGGATATCAGCCTATTCAACCTATTCATTATTCTCATTTAATTCACGCTGGTGATAATCAGGTTGATTGTAAATATTGCCATTCCTCAGCCAGAACTTCAAAACAAGCCGGTATTCCTTCATTGAATGTATGTATGAATTGCCACGAGTCTATTGGAGAAGTAGCAGAAGCAACAGCAACCGAAGAATACTCAAAAGAATTTTACGATAAGGAAATTGCCAAGTTATATGATGCAGTAGGTTGGGACCCTGCTACACTCACATATACAGGAGTGACCAAACCGGTAAAATGGATCAGGATTCACAACCTGCCGGACTTTGCATACTTTAATCACTCCCAGCACGTAACTGTAGCCGGTGTTGCTTGTCAAACTTGCCACGGTCCTATTCAGGAAATGGAAATTGTATCTCAAAACGCTCCATTAACAATGGGTTGGTGTATAGATTGTCACAGAACAACTAAAGTGAATATTGCGGGAAATGAATATTACCAAAAGATTCACGAAGAGCTTTCTAAAAAATATGGTGTTGAAGATTTGACAGCTGCCCAATTGGGTGGACTGGAATGTGCAAAATGCCACTATTAATAATAAAAAGTATTTCCTGCAAATGCGGGTATTTAATTACGAAGTTAATATCTAGATATATATGTCATCAAACAAGAAATACTGGAAAAGTGTTGAAGAACTGGATGAAAACAGTTCTATTGTTGAGAGACTCCAGCAAAATGAATTTGTAGAAGAAATTCCTACTGATAAATTTCTGGGGGATAAGGAATCCCTGAGTAACTCAGCAACTACCCGACGCGATTTCTTGAAATATGTTGGTTTTACAACTGCCGCAGCCTCTCTTGCTGCCTGTGAGGGACCTGTAATTAAATCTATTCCTTATGTAGTACAGCCAGAAAGGATTGTGCCAGGAGTAGCAAATTTTTATGCTTCTACAATTGCAGATGGGTTTGATTTTGCGAGTGTTTTGGTTAAAACCCGTGAAGGACGTCCTATTAAAATTGAAAATAATAGTCTTTCCACTTCAAAGGCAGGAGTAAATGCAAGGGTACACGCTTCAGTACTTTCCCTATACGATGGAAAGCGCATAAAACGCCCAATGGCAAACGGACAAAACGTTTCCTGGGAACAATTTCATAAGCAGGTAGGCGATGCGTTAAATACTGTTCAGGGAGAAACAGTTCTTTTGACACAAACCTTTGCCAGTCCTTCTACAACAAGGTTGATTAATGAGTTTTCAGCAAAATTCGGGAATGTACGCCACGTAGTGTACGATACAGTTTCTGAAGATGCTGCCCTAAATGCTTTTGAATCCAAATTTGGAACAAGGGCTTTAGCTAATTACGATTTCTCTAAAGCTGAAACAATAGTTTCTATTGGTGCCGATTTCTTAGGAGATTGGAACGGTGGTGGTTTTGATGCGGGATACGCAAAAAGTCGGATTCCTGTGAATGGAAAAATGTCGCGACATATTCAGTTTGAAGCAAATATGTCCCTAACCGGTGCAAATGCCGATAAACGAATCCCTGTAACACCGACTCAACAAAAAGCGGTATTAGCTGCATTATATGGTTATATAGCCGGAGGTGCTTCAACAAGTAGTCTTCCTGGAAATTTAGATGATGCCGTAATTAAAGCGGTTAATCAATTAAGAAAATCGGGAAGTAAAGCTGTGGTTGTAACAGGTTTGCCAGATACCGATGCTCAATCACTTGTTCTGGCTATCAACCAGGCATTGGGAAGCCAGGTGATGGATACAGATAATCCACGTATGATTCGCCAGGGGAGTGCTCAGGCGGTTTCAAAGTTGGTTCAAGATATGAAGAATGGAAGTGTAGGCGCTTTATTGATTGCCGGGGTAAATCCTGCATACAGCTTGCCTAACTCCAAAGAATTTATTGAGGCTCTTAAAGGTGTTGATGTTTCCATAGCCTTTTCAATGAAGGAAGATGAAACTGCAAAACTATGTAAATTTGTTGCCGCAACTCCGCATTATTTGGAAAGTTGGGGTGATGTTCAATTCACCAAAAATAATTTCAGCTTAATGCAGCCTACCATAAGGCCGTTGTTTGATACCAGGCAATTTCAAGACTGTTTATTGAAATGGAATGGAAACAGTACTACATATTACGATTATATAAAGGAAACATGGAAGGGGTCTCTAGGGGTTGGTTCTTGGAATGATGCTCTTCACGATGGAATTTTTGAAGGAACTATTCCTACTGCTGCAGCTGTTCTTACTTCCGAAACTGCCACACCAGTAAATAACAGTACTTCAGCGCAAAACCTTAGTAAGGCAGGGGAAACCAAAGGATATGAGCTTGTTCTCTACACCAAAATTTCTATGGGAGATGGCCAGCAAGCCAATAACCCTTGGTTGCAGGAAATGCCAGATCCTATCACAAGATCATCCTGGGATAACTATGTTACTATTTGCAAAGCTGATGCAGAATCTCTTGGTTTAATAAATGAAAATGTAGCAAATGGTGCTCTTAACGGAAGTTATGTCAACCTTAAAATGGATGGGGTAGTTGTCGAAAATGTACCTGTTATTATCCAACCGGGACAGGCTAAGGGATCCCTTGGGCTTGCATTGGGATACGGAAAAAAAGAAGGAATAAAAGAAGAAATGCAGGTAGGTGTAAATGCTTTCCCGCTTTATAAAGATTTTAAATCTGTTCAAAACGTTTCACTGGAGAAAGCTTCAGGAATGCACGAATTTGCCTGTGTTCAATTGCAAAACACATTGATGGGCCGGGGCGATATCATCAAAGAAACTACACTGGAAGTTTTTAATACTAAAGATGTAGAGGAATGGAATAAGGTTCCGCAGGTTTCATTAAATCATATGGAAACCCCCGTAACTTCACCCGAAGTTGACCTTTGGGAATCTTTTGATCGGGAAATAGGACACCACTTTAATTTATCTATAGATTTAAATGCCTGTACAGGATGTGGAGCTTGTATTATTGCTTGTCATTCTGAAAACAATGTGCCGGTTGTTGGTAAAGTTGAAATTAGAAAATCACGTGATATGCACTGGTTGCGTATAGACCGTTATTACTCTTCTGAAGACACTTTTAACCAGGATGTAGATAAAAAAGATGATATTTCAGGACTCGGAGAATCACTTTCTCAATTTGGGGAATTAGAGCAACCGGGAGATAATCCACAAGTAGTATTTCAACCTGTAATGTGTCAACACTGTAACCATGCTCCCTGTGAAACCGTATGTCCTGTGGCTGCAACTTCTCATGGACGTCAGGGCCAGAATCAAATGGTTTATAATAGATGTGTTGGGACAAGGTATTGCGCAAATAACTGTCCTTATAAGGTACGTCGTTTTAACTGGTTTAAATACTCTGGAAACGATGAGTTTGATTATCACATGAATGACGATTTAGGTCGAATGGTGTTAAACCCCGATGTTACCGTAAGATCTAGAGGGGTTATGGAAAAATGTTCTATGTGTATTCAAAAAACGCAAAAAACCATTTTAGATGCCAAGCGCGATGGCAGAGTAATAGAAGATGGGGAATTCCATACTGCTTGTTCTGCAGCTTGTGATAAAGGTGCGATGGTTTTTGGCGATATTAACGATAAGGAAACTGAGATCGTTAAAATGAAGGAAAATAAAAGAATGTATCACTTGTTGGTATCTGTTGGAACCAAGCCTAATGTGATGTATCAAACCAAGATAAGGAATAATTCAGAAGCATAAAAGAAACAATTAAAGAATCAATTTAAAAGGATATGTCTCATTACGAAGCACCAATACGAAAGCCTTTAGTTATCGGAGATAAAACCTATCACGATGTAAGCATAGATGTGGCTGCAGCTGTGGAGGGTAAAGCAAATAAATCCTGGTGGATAGTTTTTTCTATCGCACTTGTCGCTTTTCTCTGGGGTTTAGGCTGTATTATTTATACCGTTTCCACTGGTATTGGAACGTGGGGACTCAACAAAACCGTAGGTTGGGCCTGGGATATCACCAACTTTGTTTGGTGGGTAGGTATCGGGCATGCCGGAACGCTTATTTCAGCGGTGTTGCTGTTGTTCCGCCAAAAATGGAGAATGGCGATCAACCGTTCAGCAGAGGCCATGACAATCTTTTCTGTAATGCAGGCCGGATTGTTTCCAATTATCCACATGGGGCGTCCCTGGTTAGCTTATTGGGTACTTCCTATCCCCAATCAATTTGGTTCCCTTTGGGTGAATTTCAACTCGCCACTGCTTTGGGACGTATTTGCAATTTCCACATATTTATCTGTTTCCCTGGTGTTTTGGTGGACAGGTTTACTTCCGGATTTTGCTATGATTCGTGATAGGGCTGTAAAACCTTTTCAGAAAAAGATCTACGGAATTTTAAGTTTTGGTTGGAGCGGAAGGGCTAAGGACTGGCAACGTATGGAAGAAGTGTCGTTGGTATTGGCTGGTTTGGCAACTCCTCTGGTACTTTCGGTACATACTATTGTATCCTTTGACTTTGCTACCGCCATTATCCCAGGTTGGCATACAACCATTTTTCCTCCATATTTTGTTGCCGGAGCTGTATTTTCAGGATTCGCAATGGTGAATACACTTCTTATAATTATGCGGAAGGTTTCCAATCTGGAAGACTATATTACGATCCAGCATATAGAATTGATGAACATTGTAATTATGATCACAGGTTCCATAGTGGGATGTGCTTATATTACAGAACTGTTTGTAGCCTGGTACTCCGGGGTAGAATATGAACAATATGCATTTTTGAACCGGGCGACCGGACCTTATTGGTGGGCTTACTGGTCCATGATGACCTGTAATGTTTTCTCACCTCAGTTTATGTGGTTTAAGAAATTGCGTACCAGCATTATGTTCTCTTTCTTTATATCTGTTGTCGTAAACATAGGAATGTGGTTTGAGCGATTTGTTATTATAGTAACCTCATTGCATCGTGATTATTTGCCTTCTTCATGGACAATGTTTTCCCCTACTTTTGTAGATATAGGAATATTTATTGGAACCATAGGATTCTTCTTTGTATTGTTCTTATTATATGCCAGAACATTTCCTGTAATTGCACAAGCCGAAGTTAAAACGATCCTAAAAGGATCCGGCGCAAAATATAAGCAGTTACGGGCAGAGAAAGGTGACGATGTAGAGCACCGAAATAAAATTTAATAATAATAGAAACAAGGATGGCATCAAAAGTTATACACGCTATTTATACCGATGACGATTTGCTATTGCAAGCGGTAAAACAAGTTCGTGAGGCCCGTTATCATATTGCTGAAATTTATACGCCTTTTCCTGTACACGGGTTAGACAAAGCAATGGGATTGGCTCCCACAAGAATCGCAATTGCCTCATTCCTTTATGGATTGGTGGGATTAGGAGTAGCTATCCTGATGATGGATTATATGATGATTGAAGACTGGCCTCAGGATATTGGTGGAAAACCCAGTTTTAGTTTTATCCAAAACCTTCCTGCATTTGTGCCAATTATTTTTGAATTAACTGTGTTTTTTGCCGCTCACTTAATGGTGATCACTTTTTATATGAGAAGTAAATTATGGCCTTTTAAAACCGCAGAAAATCCTGATATAAGGACTACAGACGACCATTTCCTTATGGAAATTGATGTAGCAAACCACAATTTAGAAAGCCTTACCAGCTTCCTTAAAGAAACTGGCGCACTCGAGATCAATTTAATAGATAATAAATAAAAAGAATGAAAAGTCTATTTTATAAATCCATAGTATTACTGCTCGTTGTATTTTCCACTACAGCCTGCTTTAATAAGTCCACTCCGAATTATCAATATTTTCCGGATATGTATTTCCCTGTTTCTTATGAAGCTTATGGAGAATACGATGTTTTTGTAGATGAACAGGAAGCCAAATTGCCGGTAGAAGGTACAATCCCTCGTGGCTGGAAACCTTACGAATTTGAAAATTCAGTGGAAGGATACCAAATGGCTAAGGCTCAATTGACAAATCCATTGCCATATACTGAGGGTAATCTGGCCGCCGGACAACAGTTATACACTATTTATTGTTCTGTTTGTCACGGAGATAAGGGTGATGGAAAAGGAATTTTGGTGCAACGAGAAAAGATTCTAGGGGTGCCTCGCTATGATGATATAGGAAGAGCTATTACCGAAGGTAGTATTTATCACGTGATGTATAATGGTTTAAATACTATGGGGTCTTATGCCGCACAAACCAGTATCGAGGAACGTTGGCAAATTGACCATTATGTTATGAAACTTAAAGGTGCATTGGAAGGAAAACCGGAACGGGAATTTGCTAATGAAACTATAAGTGATACCATAATGGGTTCAGAAATGAAGGTTGAAGGAAAAGAAGATCTTGTTCCTGCAAATAATGCAGGACCATCGTCTATTGTTCAGGAATAACAGATTTTCCAGAAATAAGTTGAAGAACGTACAAACTAAAAGTAACTATATTTAGATATATAAATATGTACACGCTATCCAGTAAATTAAAATTAACGGCAATTATTTTTATGATTGTTGGTGCTTTAGGCCTTGTTTATGGTTTTATTGCCGCCCCTTCCACTATTGAAGATGTGAAGGAAATGATGGCCTCAGAAGAGGGACATCATGAATCGGCAGATACCAAAATTGTCGAAGGCGATACGCATTCTACAAATCCCGAACAGGTTGAAGTTGAAAATGGCACCGCATCTTCTGCCCGGGCAGAAGATCATGGGGATGAACATTACGAGCATTTGCTTCATCAACTGCAAAATAAACCTTGGGCAGCCTTGTACGTTGCCGCGTTTTTCTTCTTTATGATCTCTTTGGGAGTATTGGCTTTTTACGCATTACAATATGCTTCCCAGGCCGGATGGTCTCCCGTATTGTTCAGGGTTATGGAAAGCATTACCGCATATTTGCTGCCGGGAGGGATTATCGTGTTTGTTATTTTACTACTTTCAGGGCTTCATTTCAATCATTTATTTACCTGGATGGATCCGGAAGTAGTAGCAAATGATGAACTTATTCAAAATAAATCAGGATATCTAAATGTGCCTTTTTTCTTACTTCGTGCGGCCTTTTATCTTATTGGCTGGAACCTCTTTAGGTATTTATTGAGAAGAAACTCCTTGCGAATGGATGAGGCTACAGATAACAAGTGGTTTAAACAAAATTTCAAACTTTCGGCAGGATTCTTGGTGTTCTTTTTAATTACTGAATCAATGATGTCCTGGGACTGGATTATGAGTTTTGATCCGCACTGGTTTAGTACCTTGTTTGGATGGTATGTTTTTGCCAGTTTGATTGTTTCTGCGATAACCGTTATTGCCTTGGTTACAATATATCTTAAATCTAGGGGATATTTGGAGAATGTAAATGATTCGCACATTCATGATCTCGCAAAATATATGTTTGGATTTAGTATTTTTTGGACCTATTTGTGGTTCTCACAATTTATGCTAATTTGGTATGCGAATATTCCGGAAGAGGTCACATATTTTGTGACCAGGATAGAGGATTATAATTTGCCTTTTTTCGGAATGGTAGTAATGAATTTTGTGTTTCCAATTCTCATCCTTATGAACAGTGATTTTAAACGCACAAATTTGTTTGTAATAATGGCAGGAATTATAATTTTACTCGGTCATTATTTAGATATTTTTGTAATGGTAATGCCGGCCACAGTAGGAGAATCATGGTTTATAGGTGTTTCTGAAATAAGCGCATTGCTATTGCTTGCAGGCTTATTTATTTTTGTGATTTTCAGCGCCCTTACTAAAGCACCCTTGTTGCCTAAAGGAAATCCCCTTATTGAAGAGAGCAAACATTTTCATTATTAAAAAATTGTTTAAAGAAGAAATAAAAAAATGACCGTATTTTTAGTAATAATAGTAATAGCCCTTTTAGCCGTAACTGGATGGCAAATGTCAAAGATTTTTCAGTTATCAAGGGACAGCAGTGCGACTTCTTCTCAAATCGCAAATGATAAGGACAATAAAACCCAAGGAATCCTTATGCTTGCTTTTGCGGTTTTTTTCTATCTGCTAATGATCTTCTGTTTCTGGTACTATAGCAAGCTGTATCTGCCTGAAGCAGCATCTGAGCATGGTAGTAAGATAGATACCTTATTGTTCATCTCTATAGGAGTTATTATGTTTGTGCAGGTGATTACCCAGGCGCTTCTCTTCTGGTTTTCATATAAATATAAAGGAGTCGAAGGCACTAAAGCCCTTTTTTATGCCGATAATGATAAGCTTGAATTTATCTGGACTATTATTCCCGTAATTGTATTATCGGGCTTAATAATTTACGGTTTGTTTACCTGGTCAGATATTATGAATATCAACGAAGATGAGGATCCTATGGTTGTCGAAATATATGCTCGCCAGTTCAGTTGGACGAGCAGATATGCCGGGGCCGATAATACTTTGGGTTCTGCAAACGTTCGTTTTATTGATGGTATAAATCAACTTGGATTGGATGAAAGCGATCCCTATGCAGGAGACGATATTATAACAACCGAACTTCACCTTCCGGTAGGAAAGCCGGTATTGTTTAAATTCAGGTCTCAGGATGTATTACATTCTGCTTTCTTCCCACACTTCAGAGCTCAAATGAATGTGGTGCCCGGAATGATCACTCAGTTTGGGTTTACTCCTTCCATTACTACTGAGGAGATGAGAGCAAGTGATTATATGATCGATAAAGTTAAAACCATTAACGCATTAAGGGAAGAAAACTCAAAAGAACTTATTGCAAAAGGGGAAGTTGCTTTAGATCCCTATGAATTTGATTATTTTTTGTTATGTAATAAGATTTGCGGTCAGGCACACTATAATATGCAAATGAAAATTATAGTGGAAAGCGAAGAGGATTATAAAGCCTGGCTTGAAGGACAACAAACTTTTGGAAAAACCATGGCGGCTCAAAAATAGCCTGAAATTAATACTTCACTTAGATAGGTGGAATTTGCATCGGATAAAAAGTAAGAAAATTTAAAGTTAAAGATTTAAAAATATGTCAGCAGTAGGACACGAAATTTTAGATGATGCACATGATGATCACGTGCATCATCATAAACAAACTTTTATAGAGAAGTACATTTTTAGTACAGACCATAAAATGATTTCCAAGCAATACCTGATCACAGGTTTACTAATGGGAGTTATAGGAATTTTAATGTCCGTACTTTTTCGGATGCAATTGGCATGGCCGGAACAATCCTTTGCTATGTTTGAATTTCTTTTGGGCAAATGGGCACCGAATGGTGTTATGTCCCCTGAAGTTTATTTAGCTCTGGTAACAATTCACGGTACAATAATGGTGTTTTTTGTATTGACAGCCGGACTTAGCGGTACTTTTAGTAACCTGTTAATTCCATTGCAAATTGGAGCCAGAGATATGGCATCAGGATTGTTGAACATGATTTCCTACTGGTTGTTCTTTATCTCCTGTGTAATTATGTTGAGCTCTTTATTTATTGAATCAGGACCCGCCTCTGCCGGATGGACTATTTATCCTCCATTGAGTGCCTTGCCACAGGCTATAGGAGGTTCAGGATTGGGAATGACACTTTGGTTATCCTCTATGGCTATCTTTATTGCTTCTTCCTTGATAGGATCTCTTAACTTCATTGTAACAACTATTAATTTAAGGACCAAAGGAATGTCTATGACAAGACTTCCGTTGACCATCTGGGCATTTTTTGTGACTGCTATTATTGGAGTTGTAACCTTTCCGGTATTGCTTTCCGCTGCTTTACTGCTTATTATGGACAGAAGTTTTGGTACCTCTTTCTTCTTGAGCGATATTTTTATTCAAGGAGAAGTTTTGAGTCATCAGGGAGGTTCCCCCGTACTTTTTGAACACCTATTCTGGTTTCTGGGACATCCGGAAGTATATATCGTTATTCTTCCTGCAATGGGAATAGTTTCCGAAATTATGGCCACAAATGCCAGGAAGCCAATTTTTGGATACAGAGCAATGATTGCGTCCATTTTGGCTATAGCTTTTCTTTCAACCATTGTTTGGGGACACCATATGTTCGTTTCAGGGATGAATCCATTTTTAGGCTCGGTATTTACTTTTACAACACTTTTAATCGCAATTCCTTCTGCGGTAAAAGCTTTTAACTGGCTCACCACCCTATGGAAAGGAAACCTGCAAATGAATCCCGCCATGTTATTCTCAATAGGTTTTGTTTCTACCTTTATTACAGGTGGGTTAACAGGTATTATTCTGGGAGACAGCACATTGGATATCAACGTTCACGATACCTATTTTGTAATTGCTCACTTTCATTTGGTAATGGGTATTTCTGCCCTTTATGGACTATTGGCAGGGATCTATCATTGGTTCCCAAAGATGTTCGGAAGAATGATGAACAAGAATCTGGGGTTTGTCCACTTTTGGGTAACCGCAATTGGGGCTTACGGGGTATTTTTCCCAATGCATTTTATAGGTATGGCGGGTCTTCCAAGGCGTTATTATACCAACACAGCTTTCCCATATTTTGATGATTTAGCTAATGTAAATGTTATAATTACAGTTTTTGCATTGATTACCGCTGGCATTCAGTTGGTATTTTTATATAACTTCTTTCATTCCATTTTCTTCGGAAAAAAAGCAGTTCAAAACCCCTGGAGAGCAAACTCTTTGGAATGGACAACTCCCGTAGAACATCTTCACGGAAACTGGCCAGGCGAAATTCCTTCGGTTTACCGTTGGCCTTACGATTACAGTAAAACCAATGAAGATGGTGAATACGTTATTAAAGGACAGGATTTTATTCCTCAAAATGTTCCTCTTCAGGAAAATGAAGAAGTAATGAGTCATTAAAGGATAAGTATCATTTTAATAAAAAAGCCTTTTCTTCCGGAACATTCCGAATGAAGAGGCTTTTTTATTTTATCTTTGTTTTCATAAATACACCTAATATGAATGAGCACCTGGATCCAACGGGCAATAATTTTTCTTCGGAAGAATTGGATGTGGATAAAGCTTTACGCCCTCTCTCCTTTGATGATTTTGCCGGACAGGATCAAATTCTGGAAAATTTAAAGGTGTTTGTAAAAGCTGCTAACCAGCGTGGTGAAGCCCTGGATCACACCCTCTTTCATGGCCCTCCCGGACTTGGAAAAACGACGCTCGCTTATATTCTGGCGAATGAGTTAAATGTGGGCATAAAAGTTACCTCCGGTCCCGTTGTGGATAAACCGGGTGATTTGGCAGGGTTACTTACTAATCTGGAAGAGCGCGACGTTCTTTTTATAGATGAAATTCATAGGTTGAGCCCAATAGTTGAAGAGTATTTGTATTCGGCCATGGAGGATTATAAGATTGATATCATGATTGAATCCGGTCCCAACGCGCGAACCGTTCAAATAAATCTGAATCCATTTACCCTTATTGGCGCAACAACCCGTTCTGGCTTGCTAACCGCGCCTATGAGAGCGAGATTCGGAATTTCCAGCCGACTTCAATATTATTCTACAGAATTACTTTCAACCATTGTTCAACGCAGTTCCGAAATTTTGAGAGTCCCAATATCTTTAGATGCCGCAATAGAAATTGCAGGAAGAAGCAGGGGCACACCGCGTATTGCCAATGCCTTATTAAGACGTGTCCGCGATTTTGCCCAAATTAAGGGAAACGGTAAAATTGATATGGAAATCGCTAAATTCAGTCTTCATGCACTTAATGTGGATGCACATGGGTTGGACGAAATGGACAATAAAATCCTCACCACTATCATCGATAAATTTAAAGGTGGCCCCGTAGGAATCTCGACTCTGGCAACAGCGGTAAGCGAGAGCGCCGAAACTATTGAGGAGGTTTATGAGCCTTTTTTAATACAACAGGGATTTATTTACAGAACTCCGCGTGGACGTGAAGTTACAGATGCCGCATATAAACATTTGGGCAGGATTAGAGGAAATCTTCAGGGAGGTTTGTTTTAAAGCATTCTGAACTGGAATTTTTCCCCAGAATTCATCAGATTTTCACTGAATAAATTATAATCTATTTTCGCTAAAATGAAATTTCCCGTAGTTTCCATGTTTCGGTTTTATGCCAATTCAGGTGGGATCCTTAAAAACCCACTGCCCTTTCACCATGAGAATTTTGAGAAACTTGGTGATAGCTTTCGGCTTAAGATAGGATTCGGTAAATCCGTTATTTTTTCACGGGATGCCGGATTTGCCCAATATGCACTTCAGAAAAATCAAAAGAATTATAAAAAGTCCACCATTCAAACCGTTGACCTTGTGAAATATGTTGGGAAAGGTTTGTTAACTTCAGAAGGTGAACATTGGCGCAAACAGCGCAAACTTATCCAGCCGGCTTTTCATAAAAAGCAACTTATGCAATTGCTCAATACCATTCAGGCCGCTATTTTAACCGAATTGGATAAAATTGAAACCGGGAGTGCAATGGATATTTTTCCCGTTTTTAACGATCTTGCTTTTCAAACTGTTGTGAAATCCCTGTTTAGCAGCGCTATTGGAGAAAAAAAAATCTCCCGACTTCAATATATTACCGAAGCCACACAAAAAATGCTGGTAAAGGAATTGAGACAACCTTATTTAGGATGGTATTTTCGTCTTTCCGGAAGTATAAAACATCACGTAGGATTAACCCAGGAGGCGAGAGAGATTTTGAAGACCCTTGTCGCAAAACGTAAAAGCAGCGGAAAACGGGAAGGTGATCTTCTGGATATGCTTTTGGATGCAAGGTATGAGGATGGAAATGCAATGGAAGAAGAGCAACTTATAGATGAGATCCTCATCCTTTTTACCGCAGGACATGAAACCACCTCCAATGCACTAACTTTTACTGCGGAACTTCTGGCAAGAGATCCCAATTCTCAGGAGAAAATTGCTGACGAAGTAGAAAAAGCCACTCAAAATACCAATGGATTATTCGAATTTATCCAGGCTTGTCCGTTTACAAAAAATGTGATTGAAGAAGCCATGCGGCTTTATCCTCCGGCATATTTTATAGACAGGGTGAATATAGAGGATGATGAATTTAACGGAATGTTTATTCCAAAGAATTCCAATTTGTTGTTTTCCATGTACGAGATTCACCGTCATCCGGATTTATGGGAAGAGCCGGAGCGATTTATGCCTGAGCGTTTTGCCGAAGGAAATGCACAAAAACATTCCGCTCATTATTTTCCATTTGGTGCAGGGCCGCGGATGTGCATCGGGAATAATTTTGCGATGTACGAAATGATCCTGGCAATTACGGCATTGATCAAAAAATACAGGATTTCGGCTAAATCTGAAAAAATCGCTATACATCCCTTGATCACCTTAAAACCTAAGAATGCTTTTCTGGAGTTTAAAATTAGATAGATATTCTTGAATAATCCTTCAAAATATACGCAACTCATAAAATCCGAAGCCAAACGCTTAGGCTTTATGTCCTGTGGAATCTCCAAAGCCGGTTTTCTGGAAAAAGAAGCTCCCAGGCTGGAGAATTGGCTTAATGAAAATATGCACGGGGAAATGCGGTATATGGAGAATCATTTCGATAAACGCCTGGACCCCACAAAACTTGTAGGAGGTTCAAAAAGCGTAATTTCACTTCTGCTGAACTATTTCCCCCTTGAAACTCAAAGAGAAGATTCTTATAAAATAAGTAAATATGCGTATGGCATAGATTATCATTTTGTGATAAAGGACAAGTTGAAGCAACTTCTTCAATTTATGCAGGATGAAATTGGGGAAATTGACGGGCGTGCATTTGTGGATTCTGCCCCAGTGTTGGACAAAGCCTGGGCGGCAAAAAGCGGCCTGGGCTGGATTGGCAAGAATTCCAATTTACTGACCAAACAGGTCGGTTCTTATTATTTTATTGCTGAACTCATCGTGGATCTTGAACTTGAATATGATTCTGCGGTGACAGATCACTGCGGAAGTTGTACTGCCTGTATTGAAGCTTGTCCCACTCAGGCAATTGTAGAACCCTATAAAGTAGATGGCAGCAAATGTATTTCCTATTTCACCATTGAATTGAAAGAAGAATTGCCAAGCTCTGTCAAAGGTCAATTAGAAGACTGGATGTTTGGATGTGATATCTGTCAGGGTGTGTGCCCCTGGAACAAATTTTCCAAGCCCCATAATGAGCCTATGTTCAATCCACATCCGGAATTGCTGGAAATGGATAAAAAAGAATGGGAAGAGCTCACAAAGGAAACCTTTGATAAGATTTTTAAAAAATCGGCTGTTAAAAGAACAAAATTTGAAGGATTAAATCGAAATATTAAGTTTTTAAAGGATTAAACTGTCCTGATAATAACTTAAAACAGCAGATTGTTTTTCAATATTAATTGTTTCCAAAAATTGGATAATTATCTTTTTAATTTTCACCCTCAAAAATAGACGACGAATTCTTAAATAATATTTGGAGGTTGAGATAATATTACTTTTAGATTTAATCTAAAACCCCAGGTAAGACTTTTTTCGAATAGAATGATTATAAATTAAGCTGTTATTTTAATTTTCATATACTATTTACCTGTTTTAAGCTACTTTTTCGGGGATAAAAATGTCTTCGTGCACTCCATCTTGTTATCTTTGGTATTCAGTTAAAAAAAATAACAAATGAGTACAGAAAGCGAAAGAAGAGAAGCTTTAGAATATCACGAAAAACCAAAACCGGGAAAGATAGAGGTCATCCCTACTAAAAAATATTCAACTCAAAGGGACCTATCCCTTGCGTATTCCCCGGGAGTTGCAATTCCCTGTCTCGAAATTGAAAAGGACAAAGAGAATTCCTATAAATATACAGCCAAGGGAAATTTGGTTGCAGTAATATCAAATGGAACAGCGGTTTTAGGTTTGGGGGATATAGGTCCTGAAGCCTCTAAACCGGTCATGGAAGGAAAAGGTCTTTTGTTTAAAATATTTGCAGATATTGATGTTTTTGATATTGAGGTGGATACCAAGGATGTAGAGGCATTTATTGCTACAGTAAAAAATATCGCCCCTACTTTTGGCGGGATCAATCTTGAAGATATCAAAGCCCCGGAAGCTTTTGAAATTGAACGCAGGTTAAAGGAAGAATTGGACATTCCGGTGATGCATGATGACCAGCACGGTACTGCCATTATTTCATCGGCAGCATTAATCAATGCTCTTGAAGTCGCAAACAAGAAAATTGAAAAAATAAAAATAGTGGTCAGCGGAGCCGGGGCAGCTGCTGTTTCCTGTGCAAGATTGTATAAAGCTTGTGGTGCGAAAGCGGAAAATATAGTCATGATTGATAGTAAAGGGGTAATAAGAGCTGACAGGCCAAACCTTTCTGAAGAAAAAAGGGAATTTGCTTCTAAAAGAAAAATAGATACCCTGACTGAAGCCATGAAAAATGCCGATGTGTTTTTGGGTCTTTCAATTGCCGATATTGTAAGCCCGGAAATGTTGCTTAGCATGGCTAAAAGGCCTATTGTTTTTGCGATGGCCAATCCAGATCCGGAGATAGAATACAACCTGGCCGTTTCAACCAGGAAAGACCTGATCATGGCCACAGGTAGAAGTGATCACCCTAACCAGGTAAATAATTTATTGGGTTTTCCGTTCATTTTTAGGGGAGCCTTGGATGTTCGTGCTACAAAAATTAATGAAGAGATGAAAATGGCGGCCGTATTGGCCCTGGCAAAACTCGCTAAAGAACCTGTACCCGAACAGGTGAATATCGCTTATGGGGAAACACGATTGAATTTTGGTCCTGAGTACATTCTTCCAAAACCCTTTGACCCAAGGCTAATTGCTAAGGTGCCACCAGCAGTGGCAAAGGCTGCCATGGAAAGCGGGGTTGCAAGAAAATCAATTACCGATTGGCAGGCATATGAAGATGAATTGATGGAAAGAATGGGGAATGACAACAAAATTTCCCGTCTTTTAATGAACCGTGCTAAAACTAATCCCAAACGAATTGTATTTGCGGAAGCAGATCATTTGGATGTACTGAAAGCTGCTCAGATTGTATATGAAGAAGGTATTGCGATCCCTATTTTATTGGGAAGAGAAGTTATTATTAAAGAATTGATGAATGAAATTGATTTTGATCATGATCACAATAAAATTACCATCATCGATTCAAAATCTGATGAGCAGGACGGACGCCGAAATGCCTATGCCGAAGTGTATTGGCGTGCGCGTTATCGCAGTGGAGTTACCAAATACAATGCTCAAAAACTTATGCGTGAACGAAATTACTTTGGAGCCATGATGGTAAACGTAGGTGATGCAGATGCATTGCTCTCGGGCTATTCCAGGGCCTACCCTAGCGTGGTTAAACCAATGTTGGAGCTTATTGGGATGGGGAAAGGTGTAGATAGGGTAGCAGCTACCAATTTGATGAACACCTCGCGAGGCCCTTTGTTTATAAGCGATACTTCTATTAATATTGATCCTTCGGCCAAAGATTTGGCTAAGATCGCACTTATGACAGCAAAAACCGTTAGGCTTTTTGGAATGGAACCTGTAATAGCAATGATTTCATATGCAAATTTTGGTTCTTCAGAACACGTACATGCCCTTAAAGTGAAAGAAGCGGTGGCTTATTTACATAGATATCACCCTGATTTATCTGTTGATGGCGCTTTGCAAATTGATTTTGCGTTGAATCAGGAAATGCTAAAAAGCAAATTTCCATTTTCAAAATTGGTGGGCAAAAAGGTGAATACTTTGATCTATCCTAATTTGGAATCTGCGAACGGCACCTATAAACTCATCAAGGAGCTCAATAAAAGCGATTCAATAGGTCCAATTTTGATGGGAATGAAGAAACCTGTGCATATTTTGCAATTGGGAGCAAGCGTGAATGAAATGGTGAACATGGCAGCAATCGCCGTGGTAGATGCACAGGAAAAAGAAAGATTGAGTAAGAAGGAAAAATAGCCTTTTACAGGAAGTTTGTTTAGTGTTTGAGTCTCTATTTTATTTTAGTACATTTGGTTACTAAACATTCGTTTTATCCATGATCTATCATTTAAAGGGGCAATTAATAGAAAAAAATCCTACTCATGTTGTAATTGATTGCAACGGGGTAGGATATTTTATTCATATATCTCTTCATACCTTTTCGCTTTTAAATAATTCAGAAACCATACACTTATATACCCATTTGCAGGTGAAGGAAGATTCCCAAACCTTATATGGCTTTATGGAAAAATCGGAAAGAGAGTTGTTCCGATTATTGATTTCTGTTTCAGGAGTTGGCTCCAGTACCGCGCGTACTATGCTGTCTTCCTTGGAACCTAAACAAATTATGGAAGCTATCGCTTCGGGTGATGCTGCTACTATTCAAAAAATTAAAGGAATCGGAACCAAAACGGCACAAAGGGTGATTTTGGATTTAAAAGATAAAATTTTAAAAGTGTTCGGGGTTGATGAAATTTTCGTTTCCCAAAACAATACAAATAGGGAAGAAGCGTTATCTGCACTAGAAACCTTAGGGTTTTTACGTAAACCAGCTGAAAAAGTTGTTGACCGAATTATGAAAGAAACCACCGACCCTACAGTAGAAACTATTATTAAGCTGTCTTTAAAGAATTTGTAATTACATTATAATCAAGTTTGAGAAATAATAACTTTAAATTGGGTCGATTATTTTTGGTTGGTATCTTTTGGTTTATTGCTTTTCCTAACAGTTTATTTGCTCAGGAACCGGCTACACCTCAGGATTCTACCCGAACAGGTCATGTAATTGGGGAACTTTCATTCCCAAATCCCAATAGTATAATCATGGGGTATGAATATGACCCTATTCTAAACAGATATATTTATACCGAAAAACTTGGGAGTTATAATCTTTCCGTCCCACTTATTTTAACTCCCGAAGAATACCAACAGCTGGTAATTGAGGAAGAAATTCGAAATTATTTTAAGCAAAAGAACAATGCCATTGCCGGTAACAGGGAAGGAGATCCTGAAGCGCAACAAGATCTATTACCAAGTTATTATGTGAATTCCGGTTTTTTTGAGAGTGTATTCGGCGGGAAGGAAATAGAGGTAGTACCACAGGGTAGTGTTGCTATGGACTTAGGTTTACTCTATACAAAACAGGATAATCCGGCTTTCTCCCCAAGAAACCGGAGTAACTTAACCTTCGATTTTGATCAGCGCATTCAACTCAGCCTATTAGGACAGGTTGGAACCCGGTTGAAGGTAATAGCGAATTACGATACCGAATCTACTTTCGATTTTCAAAATCAGCTTAGGTTGGAGTATACTCCTGCCGAGGATGATATTGTGCAGAAAATTGAGGTTGGAAATGTGAGTATGCCGTTGAACAGTGCACTTATTCAGGGAGCACAAAGCTTATTTGGGGTTAAAACTGAATTACAATTCGGAAAAACTCGTATCACCGGGGTTTTTTCAGAACAAAAATCGGAAAGAAGAACAGTTAATGTTGAAGGTGGCGCCACAATTGAAGAGTTTGAACGTTTTGCAAGTGATTATGATCAGGACAGGCATTTCTTTTTAGCTCATTATTTCAGGGATCACTATAATGAATCTCTGCAGAACTACCCTTTTATAAATAGCAATGTACAGATTCAGCGTATTCAGGTTTGGGTTACTAACCGGGTAAATAATATTCAGAATTTAAACGATACACGAAATATAGTAGGGATCCAGGATTTGGGTGAATCCAATATTCCCGGTAATATAGGTTTGGAAAACCCGCCGACTGGATTTTTTAATCAACCTCCCGGTGCTTTCCCTGACAACTCCAATAACGATTTCAACCCCTTTGGGATAACAGGTGCCCAGGAATCTATCTTAACCCCTGCTATTCGAGATATAGCTACGGTGCAAAACGGGTTTGGAGGATTGCCGGTATCCCAGGGTACGGATTTTGACAAATTAGAAAATGCCCGCCAGTTGCAACCCAGAGAGTACACCCTTAATAAGAGTTTAGGATACATTACCCTTAATCAACGTTTGAGCAATGATGAGGTCTTAGCGGTGGCATTCCAGTACACTCTGAACGGTCAGGTTTATCAGGTTGGGGAATTTGCGAATGATGGGGTAGATGCAAATGTGCAGAATGAAAACGATGGTTTAAGAGTCAATCAAAACCTGGTGGTAAAATTACTTAAAAGTACGGTAACAAATGTCAATGAGCCAATTTGGGATCTGATGATGAAGAATATTTACAGCCTTGGCGCTTTTCAGTTGGAAAGAGATGATTTCAGATTAAATATTTTATATACCAATCCACAGCCACAAAATTTTATTTCTCCCGCCGAGGGTGGTAATCTGCCCTTGCCAGAAGGCGTGGCAGAAACTACTTTGCTCCGGGTGTTCAATCTGGATAAATTAGATTCAAATAATGATCCTGTAGGTGGAGGAGACGGGTTTTTTGATTACGTTCCCGGTCTTACCATAGAAACACAAAATGGGCTGGTTATTTTTACAACGGTGGAACCTTTTGGAGAGCACTTATTCGAAAAACTGGACAATACACCAAATGGTGGCGGTGAAGATTATAATTTTCCCCAAACCTACAACGCTAATCAGGAAAAATATGTTTTCCGCGCCCTTTACAAAACCACAAAAATACAAGCCGAGCAGGAACAAGCCGATAAAAATAAATTTCAGCTTAAAGGGCGGTATAAATCATCACAGGTAGAGGGAATTCCAATTGGGTTCAATCTGCCACAGGGATCGGTCACGGTTACAGCAGGGGGTAGGGTTTTACAGGAAGGTGTAGATTATGTAGTGAATTACCAACTTGGACGCGTTCAAATAATCGATGATGCTTTATTGGCTTCCAACATCCCCATTCAAATTTCAACAGAAAACAATTCGCTTTTCGGACAACAATCCAAACGCTTCACCGGAATAAATATTGAGCATCAATTCAACGAGAAATTATTGATTGGTGGTACTTATTTAAATTTAAGTGAACGCCCGTTGACCCAAAAGGCAAATTACAGTGTTGAACCGGTGAATAATTCTATTTATGGTCTTAATGCAATTTATAACACTGAGGTACCATTTTTAACCCGATTGGTGAATAAACTACCCAATATTGATACAGATATTATTTCCAATATTTCTATTAGGGGTGAGTTTGCTTATTTGCAACCCGGAGCGCCTAAGGTGAATGATTTTAATCAAAAAGCTACTGTTTATATTGACGATTTTGAAGCTTCACAAACATCTATTTCAATTAGCAATCCATTGAGCTGGGAGCTTTCAAGCGCCCCTCTGGGATATGGTGGTGAACTTGCCAACGGCGATCTCGCAACCGGTTATAAGCGTGCAAAATTGGCGTGGTACACAGTAGATCCAGTATTTTACAGTAGCCGGAGACCGGACGGAATTACTGATACTGATCTCTCGGGCTACGCTTCTAGGAGGGTCTTTTTAGATGAAATATTTCCAAATACCGATGTGATACAAGGTCAGCCACAGGTTATTTTTACTATGGATCTGGCATATTATCCCGGAGAGAGGGGGCCCTACAATTTTAATACTGCTGCTGCCGGAGGAAATAATTTAAATAATCCTAAGGAAAATTTTGGGGGAATATCCAGAGCTCTAAGCTCTACAAATTTTGAACAATCCAACGTGGAATTCATCGAATTCTGGATGATGGATCCTTTTATTTATCCTGAAAATGCCAATAACAATGGTGGTACCCTAACTTTCAATTTGGGTAATATTTCCGAAGATGTTTTAAAAGATGGCAGGAAACAATTTGAAAATGGACTACCCCGTGATGGTGTAGACCAAAACTTTATAAATACAGAATTTGGAAGGGTTCCGGCAAACCAATCTTTAATCTATGCCTTTGATTCTGAAGGGCAGGAACGCATAAATCAGGATGTTGGATTTGACGGGTTAAGCGATGCGGAGGAAGCTGTTCAATTTGCCAATTTTGCCAATTTAGAAGATCCCTCAGCCGATAATTATGAGTATTTTTTAAACCCTACCGGATCCATTGTAAATCGCTACAGAAATTATAATGGTACCCATGGAAATTCCCCGTCTGGAATTGACAATAATAACAGGGGAAATTCTACTCTTCCAACTACCGAGGATTTGAACCGCGACAATACCATGAATACCATCAACAGTTACTTTGAGTATGATGTGAAGATTTTTCCGGGGATGAATATAGACAATAACCCTTATATAGCCGATGTAAAAGAAATTATGGCTCCACTGCCAAATGGACAGCAAATTCCTGTACGATGGGTACAGTTTAAGATCCCAATTTTTGAGCCTACCGGCTCAAAAGGAGGCATAGCCGATTTTAGATCGATTCGGTTTATGAGATTATTCTTAAATAATTTTGAAGAAACCACCATTCTTAGATTTGGAACTATGGATTTGGTAAGGGGAGACTACAGGAGGTTCAATCAAAGTTTAAATCCAGAAAATCCGGATCAATCTTTGGGAAATGGAACTTTCTTTGAAGTTTCCTCGGTGAACATCGAAGAAAACGAGAGAAGAGAACCTATTCCTTATGTGCTTCCTCCAGGAGTAGTGCGCGAAGAATTGTATAACAGCAATACCAGTATAAGGCAAAATGAACAATCCCTTTCTCTGAAAGTATGCGAGCTGGAACCTCAGGATGCACGTGCTGTGTACAAAAATTTTCAGGTGGATATGCGCCAGTATAAAAACCTGGAAATGTTTTTACACGCAGAATCCTTTGTAAATGAAGTTCCGCTTAAAGATGGGCAGTTGGTTGCTTTTATAAGAATGGGAACAGATTTTACCGAAAATTATTATCAAATAGAAATCCCCCTTATTGCAACTATGTTTGGAGCAGTATCGGCTGATGAGATCTGGCCGGAATCCAATAGATTGTCGTTGTCTCTTGAGTTATTGCAACGGATTAAAACAAGAGTATTAGGCGATCCTTCCTTATTATCTTCAGAAGTAAATTATTTTGATGAAGAAATGAATTTGACCAATGCTGAAGATCCATATCAAATTGGGGAATTACGGGTAGGTATTAAGGGAAATCCAAGTTTTGGAAATGTGCGTTTGTTTATGCTGGGAATTAAAAACGGAACGCCGAACACTAGTGCTTCTGATATTTGCGGGGAGGTTTGGTTTAACGAGTTGCGTATGTCTGATCTGGACAATGACAGCGGATGGGCTGCAATTCTAAATATGGACGCCAATTTAGCCGATTTTGCAACCATTTCGGCTACAGGAAGAAGAAGTACAGTAGGTTTTGGAACTTTGGAACAAGGCCCCAATCAACGCAGCAGAGAAGATCTTCAGCAATACGATGTGGTAACCAATGTGAACGTGGGTCAATTATTGCCTCAAAAATGGGGGGTTAAGATACCGTTTAACTATAGCCGGGGCGAAGAATTAATTACCCCAAAATTCGACCAGGAATTTTTAGATCTGGAACTTGAAACCCGATTGAGCGAGATCACGGATTCTGCAGAAAGGAATAGAGTTAAGGAACAATCTGAGGTTTATACCAAAAGGCAAAGTATCAATGTTATTGGACTTCGAAAAGAGCGCCTTGGCGAAAAAAAACCTATGCCTTACGATATCGAAAACTTTTCCCTCTCAACCTCCTACAACCAGGTAGATTATCGGGATTTTGAAATTGAAGACGCCCTAAGTCAGAATGTCCGGGTTGGTGCTACATACGATTATAGCTTTGCCCCGCTTTCCATAGTGCCGTTTAAAAATACTAAAGCCTTAGACAGCAGTGACTACTATTCTTTGGTGAAGGATTTTAATTTTAATCCTTTACCCAGCAATATAACCCTGGGATCAAATATAATCAGGCAATATAATGAACAACAATTCAGGGAGACAAGTTTAACCGAAAATGATATAGAGATCCCAACACTATATCAGCGTAATTTTATGTATGATTGGCAATATCGTGTAAATTATAACCTGACAAAATCTCTACAATTTAGTTTTAATGCCACCAATAATCGGATTATTAGAAATTATATAAATGAAGAAAATTTCGCCGATAACAGTATAGGAATCTGGGATGGATTTTTTGAAATTGGTACGCCTAATCAACATTTTCAGTCCTTACAAGTAAATTATGAATTGCCATTCAGTAAAATTCCAATTCTAAAATTCATTAAAACCACTTATTCTTATACGGGTGATTTCCAATGGCAGCGTGGTTCAGAGATTTTTGCTAATCTTGAAGGGGTTCCAGATTTAGGGAATTCTGTTCAAAATTCCAGTATTCATCAGGTCAATGCCAATATGGATATGCAAAACCTTTATGATTATTTAGGTTTAAAAATAAGAAAATCTACCCCTGAGACTATTGAGGAACGAAGTGCAGGAGTGCCCACTTTAGATCCAAAAAAACCCAAAGTACCAGAGAAAGCTGAGAGGAAGAAATCTGGCGATAAAACTTACAATACGTTTATTGGTTTGGTTACAGGAATAAAAAGAATTCAGGCTACCTACAGGAGGAATCAGGGAATATTTTTGCCCGGATATATAAACAGCATTGGTTTTATGGGTACCTTAAGACCTACCGCCGGATTCACCCTCGGCAGCCAGGCCGATGTGCGCTACCTTGCAGCTCGAAACGGCTGGTTAACCTTGTATCAGGAATTTAACCAGCAATATACCTCGGTCAATAATAAGCAATTGGATCTACAGGCTTCTTTGAGCCTTATCCCTGATCTCACAATAGACCTTAGTGCAGGAAGGATTTATTCAGAAACTTTTTCCGAAAACTATCGGGTGAGCCCAACTAATCTGCAATATCAATCTTTAAATCCATATAATTTTGGAAATTTCAACATCTCTACGATTTTAATTAAAACTGCTTTCGACAAAAATGACCAATCATTCTCTGAAACTTTCGAAAATTTCAGGGAAAACAGGTTGGATATAGCACAAAGACTGGCTGCTTTAAATGGAAGAGATCCTAACGATGTTGATGACGACGGTTATCCAATAGGTTATGGAAAAAGCAACCAGGCGGTTCTTTTACCGGCCTTTTTAGCAGCCTATACAGGCCAGGATCCCTCCTCGGTTAAATTGGGTGCTTTTCGGGATATGCCCTTGCCTAACTGGGATATAAAATATACCGGGTTTATGAAAATGGATTGGTTTAAAAAGAATTTCAGAAGATTTTCCCTGGCCCATGGATATCGTGCAGGTTATACTATTAATCAATTTCAAACAAATCTGGACTTTGATGCGGAAGACCCGTTCAAAGTCAATCAGGCAAATAATTTTATGAATAAGTTGCTATTTGCAAATATCAATCTAACCGAAATGTTTAGCCCTTTAATAAGGGTCGATTTGGAAACCAATGATGCTATCCGGATCCTGGCAGAAATAAAAAAGGACCGGGCTTTGTCACTAAGTTTTGACAATAATTTATTGACAGAAGTGAAGGGAAATGAATACGTGCTGGGCTTGGGTTACAGAATTAAGGATCTTAAGATCGTCACCAATTTTGGGGGAAGGAGCAAAGTATTGAGCAGTGATCTCAATTTTAAACTGGATATGGCTTATCGAAAAAATATCAATATCATTAGATATTTAGATCTTGAAAATAGCCAGGTAATAGCTGGGCAAGACTTGTGGTCAGTCAATTTTACTGCAGATTATGCCCTATCCAAAAACTTAACAGCCTTGATTTATTACGATCACACTTTTTCTGAATATGCGGTTTCCACAGCATTTCCGCAAACAACTATCAGGTCGGGAATTACTTTGAGATATAATTTCGGAAATTAATTAAATGTTAGGTGACGAAAACGAATAAAAAATTAACTTTGTGCTTATATAAAACAAATTTTATGAATATTCCACAAGAATTAAAATACACCAAAGATCACGAATGGGTGAAAATTGATGGTGACGTGGCTACCGTTGGGGTCACAGATTTTGCACAAGGAGAACTTGGCGATATAGTTTATGTTGAGGTAGAAACCTTGGGAGAAACTTTAGAGCGCGATGAAGTTTTTGGGACAGTTGAAGCAGTAAAAACCGTTTCAGATTTATTTTTGCCGCTTGCTGGAGAGATTCTGGAGTTCAATGAAAGCCTGGAAAATACTCCGGAGAAAGTAAATTCAGATCCTTATGGAGAAGGCTGGATGATTAAACTTAAAATTTCTGATCAATCCCAGATGTCCAATTTATTAAGCCCCGAAGATTATAAAGATCTAATTGGCGGTTAGAATTTATTTATTAATAGCGGTTGCATATACCCTAATAATATCAACATTATCCCTTGTTCCATTAGGGAGAATTTCGGTAGGGGCATTTAACCCTACCGATAAAATGTTGCATGGAGTTGCTTATTTTATTTTGGCTTTGTTATGGCTTTTTTATTATTTGATAAAAAAGTCTGGAATTCGGAATTATAAATGGGGGTTTTTAAATATTTCTGCTCTTGTAATCGTTTTTGGTATGTTAATTGAGGTTTTACAAGGAACCCTAACCAGTTATCGTCAGCCTGATTGGGCTGATGTTTTGGCCAATAGCATTGGTGTTCTATTTGCTTTTTTCTTTTGTGTCGTTTTTTTGAATTTCTTAAAACGCATAAAACAAAAGTTTAATTTATTTTTATGATTTTTTTTTTTACATTAGCCACCCTTATTAATCAGTAACGAATTATGGAACCCAAGAAAAATCCAAAAGCCGATTTAACTAAAAGAAGTACCCTCTTTCTCCAGTTGGGTCTGATCTTCGTCCTCCTCATTTCCTATGTGGCCATTGAATGGAAGACTTATGAAAAAACAGAATATGATGCCGGACAGCTAAATTTAGGGGAACTTGAAGAAGAAGAAATTCCAATTACAGAATTATTAAATACACCACCACCACCACCCCCACCACCACCTGCACCCGAAGTTATTGAAGTAGTTGAAGATGAAGAAGAAGTGGAAGAAACAGTTATTGAATCGACTGAATCAAATCAGGAGGAAATTGTTGAAGTTCGGGAAGTTGTAGAAGCCCCTGTAGAAGAAGTAATTGCCGATGTGCCTTTTGCTGTTATTGAAAATGTGCCAATTTATCCGGGTTGTGAGAGCATGAAAAACAACGATCAGCGTAAAAAATGCATGAGTGAAAAAATAGATGAATTTGTAAGAAAGAAATTTAATGCAGATTTGGGAAGCCAACTTGGATTAACAGGTATAAATAGGGTGATAGTACAGTTTAAGATCGATAAAAGCGGAAATGTTACCGATGTTCGATCTCGTGCACCACATCCAAGATTAGAGGAGGAAGCTGCAAGAGTAATTAATTCCCTTCCAAAAATGCAACCAGGTAAACAACGTGGAAAACCGGTTGGGGTTATGTATTCTTTGCCAATTGTATTCCAGGTTCAGGATTAAAAAACGTGTTTAAACTATAATTTAAATTCCCAAATTGCCTAGCAATTTGGGAATTTTTCTTTTATTGGCTTTATATTGGAAGAACAAAAAAATTGGTATCTTTCGGGTGTCTCAACCAAACACTTTTTCCCTCTTTATGAAGTATTTTGGATTTCTGCTTTTCTTTTTCTTTTCCATAACTGTTTTGGCACAGGATGATTTTTCGGATTTCGAAACCTATCCAGTTTTTTCCGAATGCCAGAATACAGTGCATAATCAGGAAGAAGCTTGTTTTAAGAATTTTCTGAAACAGTTTATAACTAATAATTTCATCCTACCGCAAAAAGTTTCGGAAGAAAATTATACAGGGGAGATGCTGGTACTTTTTGAGGTAACCAGTGAAGGTGACTTTAAAGTACTGTACACAGATGCAATTTACTCTGAATTAAAAGACGAGATCAACCGTATTTTTAATGAATTGCCTCGAATAGCACCCGCAACTTTTAACGGAAAACCAACTTTCGTTCAGTTCAGGATGCCACTAATGATTCCAATGGATCAAATTGATTCAATTCCTGTTGAAATTGAATCAATTGCTATAAAAGATACAATTCAGGAAGTCCCGAATGTGCTCGAAGAATATGAGAAAATCGTTTCCAGACCATTTAAAATAAGGGAAACTACCAGCAATTTAAATATTCCACTTTCTCATGAAAGATATAGCCGGTTTGATGCTGAATTAAATCGGATAGGAACCAATAGCCATACAGCGTCAAAACCATTTTTATATAGTGAGATCTCAAAATATTACGATTTTGATCGGGAACGGGAGCAACTCACAAAAAATACATCTTCCTGGTTGGGACGAAAATTGTGGAATGAACACCTGGTGACATTTCAGGGCGAAAATTACTGGTTTACAGGCGATGTTGTTTTGGACCTGCAATTGGGAAAAGATTTTCAAAGCGATTTCGATCTCACTTACAACAATACTCGGGGAGCAATCTTTCAAGGTGGGCTAGGCAAGAATCTAAACTTTTACACTGTTGTTTTTGAAAGCCAGGGTAGGTTTGCCGATTATATTAATAGATATGCGGAAAGTATAAAGCCTTATGGGGGAAACCCTGCCATAATTCCCGGCAGGGGAGTTGCAAAGGAGTTCATGGATAACGGATATGATTATCCAGTGGCCGAAGGTTATATTTCTTACAATCCTTCAGAATTTTTTAATATTCAATTTGGGCACGGGAATAATTTTATAGGAGACGGATACCGCTCTTTGCTTTTAAGTGATAATGCCAGTCCGCATCCTTATTTAAAGCTCAACACCTCCTTTTGGAAATTGAAATATACAAATACCTGGATGTCTTTAAGAGATGTTAGGGAAGAAGTGACAGATCAAGGTTCTTATCGAGCCAAATATATGGCAAATCATTACCTGAGTCTTAACCTCAGCAAACGCTTAAATATCGGTCTTTTCGAATCGGTTATCTGGCAAAATGATAATGGACGTGGTTTCGATGTTAATTTTCTCAATCCGGTGATCTTTTATAGGTCTATTGAGTTTTCCACCGGTGCAAGGGGAGGAAATGCAATAATAGGTCTGAGCGGAAAATATAAATGGAGCGACCAGATTAATTTGTATGGGCAGTGGGTTATTGATGAATTTTCCACTTCAAAAATATTTGGAGGAGAACAAAGTTGGAAAAACAAGCTTGGTTTCCAGCTTGGAATTAAATATTTTAATGCTTTTAATGTGCCAAATCTCTATTTGCAGGCAGAATACAATCAGGTTCGACCTTATACCTATTCTCATAATTCGGAAGTGTTAAATTACGGCCATGCCAATCAGTCCATGGCTCACCTTTGGGGAGCAAATTTCAGGGAATTCATAGCAATTGCAAGGTACAGGCAAGACAGGATATTTGGGAGTGCAAAGATTATTTTTGGAAAACGCGGGTTCGATTTTAACGATGGAAAAGATGATGCCTATTATGGAGGGGATATTTACCGAAGCGAAAGAGAAAGAGCGTTGGAAAACGGAGTTAAAATAGGACAGGGAAATACTACAACCTCAATTTATTCTGAAATAGAAGCTGGCTATATTGTAAACCCGGTCACAAACCTAAAATTATTCAGCAATTTGATATACCGGAATTTTGATCCGGAAATAAATACCTCTCAAAATTTTGAAAATAATACCGTTTGGTTCAATATTGGCCTGCGAACCGATATTTTTAACTGGTATTTTGATTATTAGAATATTAGTAATTGAGATATCCATAAAATTCAAAGTGCCTAAAGATATGTAATCCTCAATTTTACAGGTGATTCAGGATATTTTTTTCATTATCATTTCAAGGTTTTATGTAGGAATCTAATAAAACCTTCATTAAAAAATCATTTTCATTTTTTTAATTCGTAAAATTTAACTTATTGGCCTTCTTGTGAAACCCTAATTAAGGAGTATATTCGCGCCAATAAAAAACTGCTTTTTTGAGTAATACACAACTACATACTCCTTCAGTTTCAATCCTTTCAGATTTTAAAGAGATTACCAAAATGCGCTTGGCTATAAGCGTGGTTTTTTCATCGGTGGCGGGGTACCTTCTTGGAGCTGAAACTATAGATTTCGTGACAGTATTGTTGCTTGCTATTGGGGGGTATTTAATGGTGGGAGCATCCAATGCCTACAATCAAATTATTGAGCGCGATCTGGATGTCCTGATGCACCGTACAATGAACAGGCCCATTCCTGCCAAAAGAATGTCGGTAAATACAGCATTTATTATTGCCAGTACATTTACTCTGTTAGGATTAATTGTATTGTATATAATTAATCCAAAAACCGCCATGTTTGGCGCTTTAAGTATTTTTATATATATAAGTATTTACACCCCTTTAAAAACCAGAACGCCACTTTCCGTTTTTATTGGCGCATTTCCTGGAGCTATTCCTTTTATGTTGGGATGGGTAGCTGCCACAAATCAGTTTAGTATTGAAGCAGGGACTTTGTTCATGATCCAGTTCTTTTGGCAATTTCCGCATTTTTGGTCGATTGGATGGTGGTTGTACGACGATTATAAAAGAGGCGGTTTTTTTATGTTGCCCACCGGTAAGCGAGATAAAGGTACAGCTGTACAGGTTGTTCTTTATACAATTTGGACCATAATGGTATCCCTTATTCCCGTATTTGGGGTGACGGGGAAATTATTTCTAACTCCCGTTTCAGGGGTTATTATTTTGATTCTTGGGTTAGGAATGTTGTATTATGCCGTTCAATTGTATAAAAACAAGGATGCGCTGTCAGCAAAAAAATTGATGTTTGCAAGTGTTTCATATATCACTTTGCTACAAATAGTATATGTTTTAGATAAATTTATAAGACAATGGATTTAACAGAAGGAACAAAGGATCAAAAAATAGAACGTGCCAAAAAAATGATGCTTTGGTTTGGGATGGCAAGTATGATAATGATGTTTGCAGGGTTGACAAGCGCGTATGTTGTAAGTAAAAATCGTCCGGATTGGGGTGCCGATTTTCAACTGCCCTATGCAATGTATTGGAGCACATTAGCAATTGTTTTGAGCAGTATAACCTTATTACTGGCAAAAAAGGGCATTTCGGCGGGTAAACAAACCAATGCAAGTGCTTTTTTAATTGTTACTTTATTGCTGGGAATTACCTTCATGTTTTTACAATTTGAGAGTTTTTCCGAAATAATCGAGGCTGGATATTACTTTACTGGAAGTGAAAGCAACATTACCACTTCCTTTATTTATGTCGTTGTTTTAGCACACCTGGCACACTTGGTAGCTGGTTTAATCGTACTGGTGGTAGTCATTTACAATCATTTCAAACAACGTTATTATCCCGGCCAAATGCTTGGGATCGAGCTAGGTTCTATGTTTTGGCATTTCTTGGATATTCTTTGGATTTACCTGTTTTTATTTTTATATTTCTTTAGATAATAAATTTGTGTATTTTTGGCGCTTAATTAAATTTAATTTTTTTATATGGAAGCTACTGTTACTAAAAATGCCACCGAAGGTAAAACATGGGGCGGTGGTAATGAGCCTTTAAAGGCAAGTTACGGTAAACTGATGATGTGGTTTTTTATCCTCTCGGATGCGCTCACATTTTCAGGATTCCTGGCCGCTTACGGTTTTTCAAGATTTAGATTCGTTGATTCCTGGCCTATAGCCGATGAAGTTTTTAATCACTTCCCATTTTTACATGGGGTAGATGCCCCTATGTATTATGTTGCCTTTATGACCTTTATCCTTATATTTTCATCTGTGACGATGGTGTTGGCAGTAGATGCCGGGCATCATATGAAAAAAGGAAAAGTTACTTTTTACTTGTTCCTTACCATTGTGGGAGGATTAATCTTCGTGGGCTCTCAGGCCTGGGAATGGAAAAATTTTATACAAGGTGAATATGGAGCGGTTACCACAAACGGAGGAAATATTCTTCAATTTGTAGATCAGGAAGGTGAAAGAGTCGCCCTCTCTGACATTGCTCTATTCCAGGCTTCAGAAAGAGCTCAACACACAAGAAATAAGGGCCTTTGGTTTACAGAAGAGGCATCTTTGCCTACTTATACTCTCGATGAGGTAAAAGCCGGTTTTTTGGCGAACAACTCATTATTGATCCGGACTCAAAGCCTGAATGAAAACGGCGAAAAAACTATTTTGTCCAGGGAGGAATCCAAACAAAAATTAGAAAGAGAAGCATTTGGAATAGTTGAAGGGGCCAATTTAAAGCACAATGAATACGGTGTGCCATTATTTGCAGATTTCTTTTTCTTTATTACAGGATTTCACGGTTTCCACGTATTTTCTGGAGTTATCCTTAATATCATTATCTTCTTTAATGTAATCATGGGAACTTATGAGCGAAGAGGAAGTTATGAAATGGTCGAAAAAGTTGGGTTATATTGGCACTTCGTGGATTTGGTTTGGGTATTTATATTCACCTTCTTTTACCTGGTATAATTCTGAAAAAAATATAAAATGGCAAATTCTACTACACATCAACACAAGTCGAATACCAAGAGAATCTGGAACGTTTTTATCATTCTTTCCGTAGTGACAATTTTTGAGGTATTCCTTGGAATCATACGTCCGGAATTTTTAACAGATACCCACATTCTAAGCATGAAATTGCTTAACTGGATTTTTATTATTTTAACCCTTTATAAAGCATATTATATTGCCTGGGCCTTCATGCACCTAGAAGGTGAATCTAAAGGACTGAGGAGAGCTGTTGTTTGGACGGCAATTTTCTTAATAAGCTTCCTTATGTTCATATTATTGACAGAAGGAAATTATATACATGGGGTTTTTAATACCAATAATATTGCCTGGGACTTTTAAAAGTTAAATGCTCCTGCAAAGACGGTATTATGTAATCGTTTTTTTTGTTTTTTTACTCCCGAAAAAAAGAGGTCTTATGAAGAAGTTTTTAGTTCTTGGAGTATTGTTTTTGCTTCCTTTAGTTGCTTATTTGTTTTTTGCTTCAGGAGTGAATAATTTTGGAAAACTTCCTGTACTTACCCAAAAAATTCTGGACATAAATCAACTGGAAACCAGCAGCGATACTGCTGTTTCATTTCAGAATAAAATAAGTGTGGTCGCTTTTTTTGGAAATGATCTAGATGCCTTAAAAGGCAACACCTATAATCTCGATCAAAAAATACTAGAAAAATTTTATAAATTCGACGATTTTCAATTTGTAATTATTCTCCCCGAAGAAGCGAAAACCCAGGCTCAGGATTTTGCGTCCGAATTCAGCAATGTCACCAATTCCAATTACTGGAAATTTGTATATGGGACCCCAAAACAGATAAAAGATGTTTTTGAGACTTTTGAGACCAATCTTCAATTGGATGCCAATTTGCAAACCCCTTTCGTATTTATTATTGATAAAAATGCCAGTTTAAGAGGGCGCGATGACGATGAAGATACCGGGATCCTCTATGGGTATGATTCGAGATCGGTTTCAGAATTAAATAATAAAATGAGCGATGATATAAAGGTGATACTTGCTGAATATCGCCTGGAATTAAAGAAATATAAAGCCAAACGCAAGAATTAACTATGAAGAATAAATCTTATATAGGCATTTCATTTATAATTTTAATTTTTGGGATCATTTTTATTCCCAAAATAATCGATAGAATCGGCAAAGGCAGCGTTGTGGAAGCCGATAGGTTAAACGTCGATAGAAACACGGAAGAAACACCGGAACTTGTTTTTATAACCCAATACGGCGAGCGTAAAAAGGTGCCCGATTTTAAATTTGTAAATCAGGATGGAGATACCATTTCAAATAAGGACTATCTGGGCAAAGTGTATGTTGTTGAATTCTTTTTTACTACTTGCCCGTCCATTTGTCCTATAATGAGCGAAAATCTTGTGGACATCCAAAACAAATTAAAAGGGAATAAAAATTTTGGCATTGTCTCAATCACTATTGATCCCGAACACGATACTCCTCAGGTTTTAAAGGAATATGCCGAAGAACATAAGGTCACCAATCCCAATTGGAATTTTTTAACCGGAGACCGAAAGGCAATTTATGATATGGCCAATCGCGGATTTGGTATTTTTGCAGATGAAGATGAAACAGTGCCCGGTGGTTTTGCACATTCAGGGTTGTTTGCATTAATAGACAAGGAAGGTTATGTGCGCTCCAGAGAGGATAAATTTGGAAACCCCATTATTTATTACAGAGGTTCTATAAAACAAAATATATCTATAACAGAAGAGGGGGAAACTCCACAAATAGATGTACTTATTGAAGATATTAAAAAACTCCTATAAGAATGGCGATCGTAAAAACCGATAAAATTGCAGTTCCAATAATTATTTCACTTTCTATAGTGGTGCCGGTACTTGTATTAATTTTGATGAATTTACCGGAACGATATAATATTTTTGGAGCGCAATCCGGTACTTTTCCACTTTTTCACGCAGTTTTAAACGGTTCAACCGCTTTGCTGCTTATGAGTGGTTATTTTTTTATGTCCATAAAAGAATACAACTGGCATCGTAATTTTATGATTGCCGCATTTGGGTTTTCAACAGTATTTTTGCTGAGCTACGTCATTTCAAAAATAAGTATCGATCCGGTGCATTATGGGGGAGAAGGAATCGTTAAATATGTTTATTACTTTATTTTAATCACACATATCCTGCTTTCGGCAATTATTGTTCCGTTGGTACTTTTTACTATGTACCGTGGATTAACTGGCCAGTATGACAAGCATTCAAAAATCGCCCGATGGACCTTTCCAATATGGCTTTATGTGGCCATTACCGGGGTACTGGTATATGTTTTTATGTTGCCCTATTATTAGTTTCAAACTAATGAATAAACAGTATTAAAAACCTATAAATTCTGAAGTATCTGGTGCCAAAAAAATTAGTTGTCCTATATCCTAAGAAGGGATTTTAAGTACTCAAAATTTTATAAACTGATTGGGAAGTATTAAATTTGACAGATATAAAACCTTGAAAACAATATAGATATGAAACTCCGGATCCTCTTTCTGGCAATTATCTTGTTAATGTTGCCTTCACTGGCCGAAGCACAATGTGCTATGTGCCGGGCCGTATTGGAAAGCTCAGACAATCAATCTATGGCCCAGGGAATCAATGACGGGATCATATACCTGATGGTCTTTCCTTACCTCGCTATCGGGGGGATTGGATTTTTCATCTATCGTTCCTATAAAAAAAATAAATCTTCCCAATAGTTCTTAACCCCTTGTTAATTTTAACATTTTTCTAACAGACAATAATGTAACAATTTGGTCTGTTAAGGGTCTTATTGAAGCGCCCTCAATTTAGTTTCTTATATAAACAAGACGAATTCAATTATGATTGAAATTAAAAATCTGCATAAATCATATACGATGGGAAACAATTCTCTGCATGTATTAAAGGGACTTGATTTTAAGGTTGCCCAGGGGGAATTGATTTCAATTATGGGTTCCTCGGGATCGGGAAAATCTACTTTGCTGAATATTTTGGGGATGCTGGACGAAGCCGATGAGGGGACTTACACTTTAGATGGGGTGCCAATAAAAAACCTGAATGAAAAGATCGCTGCAAGATACCGCAATAAATTTTTAGGTTTTATCTTTCAGTCCTTTAATCTTATCTCTTACAAAAACGCTTTGGATAATGTGGCTTTACCGCTCTATTATCAAGGTGTAAAACGCAGGGAACGTTTGGATATCGCAATGAGCTACCTTGAAAAAGTAGGTCTGGTAAATTGGGCGGGACATTTGCCGAATGAACTTTCCGGCGGACAAAAACAACGGGTAGCTATCGCCCGTGCCCTAGCTTCCAACCCTAAGGTACTATTGGCCGATGAGCCTACAGGAGCACTGGATTCCCAAACTTCAAATGAAGTTATGGATTTGATCCAGGGAATAAATGATGAAGGACGCACGATTTTAATAGTGACCCACGAGCACGATATTGCACAAATGACCAAAAGAATTGTCACTCTTAAGGACGGTGTAATTACAGATGATACCAAAGTAAACCAGGTAAGGGCTTTAAGCAATGTTTGATGTAGAGCGATGGCAGGAAATATTTGAGGCGATCAGCAAAAATAAATTGCGAACGTTTCTAACCGGGTTATCAGTAGCTTCGGGAATATTTATTTTGGTGATTCTGCTGGGAATCGGGGAGGGAATGCGCAACGGAATTTCCTCGGAGTTTGAGAATGACGCAGCCAACATTTTATATTTATGGACCGGTGCAACTTCAAAAGAATACAAAGGCCTCAACCCGGGGCGCATAATTACCTTGAAAAATGATGATTATAATTTTATAACCTCCAAATATGAAGATGAACTGGAGTATAAATCTTCAATCTATAGAATTTGGAACGGGATCGTCAATTACAATAAGGAATCCGGATCTTATAGAGTTGAAGGGGTTTGGCCGGATTATCAGTTTTTGGAAAATGCCGGCATGGTGAATGGTCGGTTTATAAATTATAAAGACCACGAAAATTTTGAAAAGGTGGTGGTGTTGGGTAATAAGGTAAAATCTGATCTGTTTAAAAACGGGGAAAACCCAGTGGGTAAATACGTTCAAATATCGAATATCAATTTTAAGGTTATTGGTGTTTTTTCCGATCCCGGCGGGGAACGGGAAGAGTCCAGGGTATTTTTACCGCTTTCCACCTCGCAAAGGGTTTTTAATGGCGGGAATGATATAAGAAACCTTGCTTTTACCCTTCATAAAGAAGATAATTTTGAGGATGCTCTGGCGGCATCAGAAAAATTCTCCTCAGAATTGGAATCCCATTTAAAAGTAAAATACAGCATCGCACCCGATGATACCAGGGCTATAACCATTAATAATTCCCTGGAAAATGCGAAAAGGTTTTATGATCTGATGAATATGATAAAATTCTTCTTTTGGGGCGTGGGAATTTGTACCATAATTGCCGGAATTGTTGGGGTGAGTAATATTATGCTGATTATAGTAAAGGAGCGAACTCGTGAGATAGGGATTCGAAAAGCACTGGGAGCGGAGCCTTTATCTATTATAGTTATGGTGCTTCACGAGTCTATTTTTGTTACAACAATCGCAGGTTTTACGGGGCTTATTTTTAGTTTAGCTTTATTGGAATTTGTGGGACCATTAATTGAAACCCAATATATTTCGAACCCTTCAATAAATTTTAGCGTGGCCATTACCACGGTATTTATTTTGGTTATAGCCGGTGCTATAGCGGGATTTTTTCCTGCCTGGAAAGCCGCCCGTATAAAACCTATAGATGCTTTAAGAAACGAATAATATGTTTAGCAAAGATACATGGAGTGAAATTCTTGAGGCCCTAACCGCAAATTGGTTCAGGACTCTGCTTACATCTTTCGGGGTTTTGTGGGGCATCTTTATACTTGTTATTTTGCTGGCGGCAGGCAAAGGCCTTGAAAATGGGGTAAAACAGGGTTTTGGAGGAATGGCCACTAATTCTATGTTTATGTGGACACAAACCGCATCCAAACCATATAAAGGATTGCCAAAAGGAAGACGATATAATTTCAAAATCGGAGATGTGGAAGCCATTAAACAGAATGTACCCAATTTGAGATTTGTTTCCCCAAGAAATCAATTGGGAGGATTTGGTGGGGCAAATAATGTGGTGCGCGGACTTAAAACAGGAGCTTTCAATGTTTATGGGGATTATCCTGAGGTTATTGAGCAGGAGCCAATGGATATCACTTCAGGAAGATTTATCAATTATTCGGATATCAATGAAAACCGAAAAATCGCAATCATCGGGGAAGGTGTGCAAAAAGATATGTACGAACCCGGAGAAGAGGTAATAGGAAGTTATATTAAAATTAGCGGTGTAAATTTTATGGTGATAGGCACCTATAAAAAGAAGGGGAATAATAACAGGAATGCCGAGGAAGCACAAAAGCAAATTTATGTCCCATTTACTGCATTTTCGCAGGCCTTTAATATGGGAGATACTGTTGGATGGATGGCTATAACAGCAAATGACGGAACTTCAATTACCGAATTAAAATCCTTGGTTTTTGACGTGATAAAATCCAGGCATTCAATTCATCCGGAAGATGATCGAGCTATTGGAAGTTTCGATCTGTACGAAGAATTCAGCAAGATCAATGGGTTGTTCGTCGCCTTAAAAGCAGTAGCATATTTTGTGGGAATTTTAGTTTTGCTTTCCGGGATTATTGGAATTAGCAACATAATGCTAATTGTAGTTAAGGAGCGCACCAATGAAATTGGTATTCGTCGGGCTCTAGGCGCTACTCCCTGGTCTATTCGTGGCCAGATCTTAATGGAATCCATTTTTCTGACCATTATTTCTGGGATGGCCGGAATTGCATTGGCAACCGGAGTTATTGCTTTAATAAATAATCAGTTAAATGGAATAGATACGTCCGAAATGATGTTTGCAAATCCAAGTGTAGATTTAAGAGTAGTTTTTACGGCACTTTCAATTTTAATAATTTCTGGACTGCTTGCAGGATTAATTCCGGCACAAAATGCTATTAAAGTGAAACCTGTAGATGCGCTAAGAACCGAATAAATAAAAATCAGATAATAATCTAAAGATGAAAAAAACATTCACCATTATCACCCTGGTAGTTATAACCGTCACTTTTGTGGGCGCTTTATATTATCTATACCAAAAAAATCAGGAGGATCCTGTTGTTTATCAAACTGAAAAACCCTCTATCCAAACCATTGTTAAAAAAACCGTGGCAACCGGGAGTATTGTCCCTAGGGAAGAGGTGTTGATAAAACCAAATATTTCCGGGATTATTGATGAGATCTATATCCAGGCCGGAGATCGTATTAAGGCGGGAGATTTAATTGCGAAGATCAGGGTAATTCCTAATGTTGGTTCCTTGCAAAGTGCAAAAGATGCCGTAGCTACCGCAAAAATTAATCTGGATAATGAAAAGAAAAATTTCGACAGGCAAAAAATCTTATTTGATAAAGGCGTGATCTCAGCAAATGATTTTGATAATGCGGATGTTGCTTATAAACGTGCTCAACAATCCTATAGTTCTTCACAACAAAATTTAGAAATTGTTCGTACCGGGACTACCCGTGGTCTTGGGAGTGCTGCCAATACTTTAATTAGATCTACTATAGAGGGTATGGTTCTGGATGTACCTGTAAAAGCCGGGAACCAGGTTATTGAAAGCAATAATTTTAATGATGGAACTACTATCGCCACGCTGGCCGATGTTAATAAAATGATCTTTGAAGGTAAAGTTGATGAAAGTGAAGTAGGTAAGATAAAAGAAAGTCTTCCCCTGGAAATTACAGTGGGTGCCATTGAAAATAAAACATTTGATGCCATACTGGATTATATAGCGCCAAAAGGAGTGAGTGAGAACGGGGCAATTCAGTTTAATATTAAAGGGACCCTGAACAAATCTGATACCACATTTATACGTGCCGGATTGAGTGCAAACGCATCAATAATTCTCGCTAAGGTAAAAGATGCCTTATCCATTAAAGAAGCCCTGGTTCAATTTGATCCTAAAACCCAACAACCTTTTGTTGAAGTTGAAACAGGAGAACAACAGTTTAATCGTCAGGAAATTGAATTGGGAGTGAGTGATGGGATCAATGTTCAAGTATTAAAAGGTATTTCTAAGGATGATAAAATTAAAGTCTGGAATCAGGTTAAACCGGTTCAAGCCATATCAGGAAATTAGAATTTAACTTTTTTGTAACAACTCGCCACTTTGTTAGACATATCATTTACAATCTAAACTATGAAAAAATCAGTTTTGCTAATTTTAGCTTTTCTTTTCGCAATTACTTTCCAAGCTCAGCAAAAAAAATGGAGCCTTCAGGAATGTGTGGTTTATGCCTTAGAAAACAATATTTCCATCAAGCAATCTACACTTGATATAGAAGCAGCAGAGATCGATCGTTCTGATGCTATTGGTAATTTTATTCCATCCCTGAATATTCAATCCAGTTTATCCAGCAATGGGGGGTTAAGTATAAACCCTACCAATAATAGGTTTGAAAATACCAGATTCACCTCGTTTTCAAGTGGAGCAAGCAGTTCCCTTACCTTATTTGACGGATTACGGAACTTAAGACAACTTCAGCGCGCAAAATTATCTCAGTTGTCCAATCAGTATTCCTTGGAATTAATGAAGGATAATATTGCCTTATTTGTTGCCAACGCTTATTTGACAGTGCTTTTTAACAAACAGAGCCTGGTGGTTTTAAAAGCCCAGAACCTTGTAACCAGTGATCAGTTAAAAAGAACTGCAGATTTGGTTGATGCAGGGGTTCTGCCAAAAGGGGATCTATTGCAAATTGAGGCCACCAATGCCGATGAGCAACAAAGAATTATAGTAGCCGAAAATAACATTCAGATATCTTTGATTAGTCTAGCTCAAACCCTTCTGATCAAGGATTATCAAAATTTTGATATTTCAGAAAATGATTACGACGTTTTTGGGAATGAAATTTTGATGCAATCCCCATATGATTTGATAGCTAAGGCGAAAGAAGAACGCTATGAAATTAAAATTGCCGAAGAAAATAAAGCAATAGCAGAAAAAGATGTTCAGTTGGCTCGGGGAGCTTATTATCCAACGCTAACAGCATTTTACAATTACAATACCAGGTACGCCAATAATGATGCCTTCAATAGAGATTTTACTACTCAGCTTTATGAAAATGATGGAACATCTTATGGTTTGCAATTAAATATCCCAGTATTAAATGGTTTTGCAACCCGAAATCAGGTTCAAAGAAATAAAATAAATGTGAAAAGGGCTGAATATCAACTGGAACAAGCCGAACTGGATCTTGAAGCCGATGTATATCAGGCTTACGTAGATGCAGAAGGAGCGTTGAAGGCTTACGAGGCTGCAACAGTAGCTCTAAATGCGCAGGAACAAGCCTATGGCTATGCAACCGAAAGATTTGATGTAGGACTTACCAATGCCTTCGATTTTAGCCAGGCAAAATCCAGGCTTGAAATTGCACAAACAGAAGTTGTTCGTACTAAATACGATTATATATTTAAATTAAAAGTGATCGAATTATATTTTGGAATCCCTGTAACCGATCTTAAATTTTAGAAAATGAAGAAAAAAACACTACTTATTATTGGTGTAATTGCAATTGTAGTTATTGTGCTTTTGGTAGCAGGAAAAAAAGCAGGTTGGTTTGGTGCTTCCGGAAATGTAAAGGAAATTGAATTCAACAAAATTGAATTGATCCAAATTGTTGAAAAAGTATCGGCTACCGGAAAGATTCAGCCGGAAATAGAAGTTAAATTATCTTCTGAAGTTTCGGGAGAAATTATAGAACTTCCTATATTAGAAGGACAAATGGTTGAAAAGGGAGATTTGCTGGTACGTATTAACCCCGATCTTTATCAATCCAGTTTACAACGTTCCCGGGCAGGTTTGCAAAATGTAAGAGCTAATTATGCTCAGGCAGAGGCTAGCCTTAGGGAAGCAAAATCCAATTACGACCGCAATAAAGTTTTATTTGAAAAAGGAATTATCTCTAAATCAGAATGGGACAGGATAGTTGCAGCTTATGAAGTTGGCGAAGCTTCCAAAAATGCAGCCTTTTATGGAATGCAAAGTGCTGCGGCAACCGTTACTGAAGCTGTTGATAATCTTGCCAGAACTACTATTTATTCACCTATGCGCGGCACAATTTCAAAATTGGACGTAGAATTAGGAGAACGGGTAGTAGGAACCCAGCAAATGGCAGGTACCGAAATATTAAGGGTTGCCAATTTGTCCAATATGGAAGTGGAAGTTGATGTAAACGAAAATGATATTGTAAAAGTTAGCGTTGGAGATTCTACTATAGTTGAAGTTGATGCTTATTTAAAAAGGGAGTTTAAGGGGGTGGTAACCCAAATTTCCAATTCAGCCATTACGGGTTTAACTGCCGATCAGGTTACCAATTTTAAGGTAAAAGTTAGAATTTTGGAGGCTTCTTATAAGGATTTGCGCGAAGGAAAACCTGAAAATTATTCTCCCTTCAGGCCGGGAATGACCGCAACGGTAGATATAATTACCCGAAAGAAAAATGATATTGTAGGGATTCCTATCAGTGCAATCGTTATAAAAAGCGACACATCTTCAACACCATCGACTGATAAAACTCCAGATATTTCGGATGAAAAATTTGAAGCTGTTTTTGTGAAAGAAGGGAATAAGGCTAAATTGCGGGTTATTACCACCGGAATTCAGGACAACCAGAATATTGAGGTCTTATCTGGATTAAAAGTTGGGGAAACAGTGATAACTGGGCCATATAACACCGTCACCAAAACCTTAAAAGATGGAGATGAGGTAACTCCTATAGAGGAGAAGGCCCCTTCAGAATAAAATAAGATTCAATTTTAGTGCCTACAATAATTTGTATAGAAACAGCTACTACCAATTGCTCGGTTGCAATTGCTCATAACGGCAAAACTCTTGCCGTTAAAGAGGATTATAACGGCAGTTATTCTCACGCTGAGAAACTCCATGTATTTATTCAGGAAATTTTAGAGGAGAATAATTTAAAGCTTTCAAATTTGGATGCGATTGCAATTAGCAAAGGCCCGGGATCTTATACAGGCTTGCGCATTGGAGTTTCAGCAGCCAAAGGCCTGTGTTTTTCCCTTGACATCCCTCTTATTTCGGTGCCAACCTTAACCTCTTTGGCCAATCAGGTAGAACAGAAGGGCATAGTGATTCCCATGTTGGATGCCCGGAGAATGGAGGTATATGCCGCAGTTTTTAATTTAGCGAAGGAGCAGATCTTAAAAACGTCAGCCATTATTTTAGAACCGGATTCATTTCAGGAATATCTGGAAAGGGATCAGGTTTATTTTATTGGGAGTGGAGTAGAAAAATTTCAGAAGATCTGCAGGCATCCCAATGCAAATTTTATTGAAAATAAGCTGCCCTCGGCCAGGGAAATGGTGGAAATAGCAGTTGCCAAATACAAAATAAGCGACTTTGAAGATGTCGCTTATTTTGAGCCTTATTATTTAAAGGATTTTATCGCCGGATAATTTTAATTTTTGGGTTCGCTTTTTTCTTTATCTTCTTTTGAATGATTAAAAAGATGAACATCGCGCTGTGGGAATGGAATTCCAATTCCTGCGGCTTCAAGTCTTGTTTTAGCTTCTTCAATTGTAAACCAGTGGCAATCCCAGAAGTCATCATTAAAGGCCCAATATCTCAAAGAAAGATTTACGGCGCTATCGGCCAGTTCGGTTACCACAACCTGAGGAGCAGGATCCTTCATAATCCTTTCCTGCTCTTCCATTAATTTCATAAGGACATCTTTTGCAAGTTTTATGTTGCTGCTGTATGAAATTCCAATAGCAATGACATCTTTTCTCTTACCTTCTTCAGTGTAATTTATAATAGTGTTATTGGTTAACTCGCCATTGGGAATAATGGCTAATTGGTTGCCAAAAGTGTTCAATTTTGTATAAAACAAAGTGGTTTCTTTAACGGTCCCGGAAACTTCCTGTGCTTCAATAAAATCTCCAACCCTGAAGGGCTTCAATGATATAATTAAAATTCCTCCCGCAAAATTTGATAAGGAACCCTGGAGAGCGAGCCCAATCGCAAGACCTGCGGCTCCAACTATGGCAATTAAAGAGGTAGTTTCAACACCAAGTTGGCTGATCACCACTATAAATAAAAGAATTTTTAAACTCCAGTTCAAGAGGCTTGTAATAAAATTTTCAAGAGTTTGATCATAATCTGTTTTTTCAAAGATCCTTTTAACATACCCCACAATAAATTTAATAACCCACCAGCCAATAAAGAATATCAAGAGCGATGAGACCAGGGCTGGTAAGAAATCAATGAATTTATCACCGTATAAGGTTGCGTAATCCTGCCAATTTTTAATTTGATCCATAATTTTTGTTTTTTGCAAATGAAGGTTTTTTGATATTAAACCGAAAAACCCTGATACTTTAATTTTGTTAAAGATATTTAATTAATTTCAAACATTCCCGGACAGAGTGCACCGGTAACTGGCAGGTACCATCAGTGCAAACATAGATCAGATCTTCCCCGGTTTTAAAACGGTTTTTGGTAAGGGGTTGGGAATTGTCCTCCTTCACTGTGCCATCTATAATGGTATTTGGTAAATATGAGCTGTTCAGTTCATTGATTATTTCAACAGCATTTTCCCCGGTTACCACAATTTCATAAAATGTATTGGTGAAATTCAGCTTTAAATCCAACCAGTTTGAATGGCCTTGCGGATAATCATTAATTTGGCCGCTAATTTTTGAGAGCATATTTTTTGACATTTTCAAAAAATCCCCATTTTCGAAATATTTTGATAAGATGAACAGATTTTTTGCCATCACCGAATTGGAAGAGGGGATCACATTATCTGTAGTGTCAATATTCCTGGTTATCAATGGCTGGTCCTCATCTGATGTAAAATAAAACAACTCCACTTTATTGTCGTAAAAATGTTGAATGCTATACTCTGCCAGTTCTTTTGATGTTTCCAGCCATTTTTTATCTAAGGTTACCTGGTATAAGTTTAAAAATGCAGCAATTACAAAAGCATAATCCTCCAGGTATCCATTGATGCGACTTTCACCATTTTTAATGGAATGGTGAAGGCTGCCATCCGGTTGCAATATGTTTTTCAAAATGAAATTGGCGTTTTTCAAGGCTGTTTCCAGATATTCGGGAATATTAAATGCCTTAAATGCGTCCAGGTATCCCGTGAGCATCAGCGCATTCCAGGAAGTGATTTGCTTATCGTCCAAACGGGGTTTATCCCTTTTGTTGCGATATTCTTTGAGGATGTCCCTCCAGTTTTTTTTCTTCTGAAGTAATTCTTCCTCCCGAATTTGATGTTTTTGAGATATTTCTGAATTGCTTTGAGTTCTTATCAGCACATATTTCTCATCTTCCCATTTTCCGAAGGAATTAATATTGTAATAATCTGAAAACAATTCAAAATCGTCTTTTAATAACTTTTTTAGTTCTGATTTTTCCCAGGAATAGAAGACACCTTCTTCCAATTTTCCTTCGGAATTCAAACTGTCGGCATCCAGGGATGAATAAAATGCGCCGGTAGGATCACTGAGATTTTCCTTTATAAACTGAAGGCTTTGTTTCACCACTTCCCTGTACCAGTTATTTTTTGTATCGCTATAAGCTTGGCTGTATAGGCTAACCAACTGAGCATTATCATAGAGCATTTTTTCAAAATGAGGAACGTGCCATCGCACATCTACCGAATATCTAGAAAATCCACCATCAATAGGATCGTAAATTCCACCGTATGAGATTTTGTCCAGACTGTGCAATACATATTTTTTTAACTCCAGGTTCTTATTTTGTTCAGAATAGCGAAGTAAAAACTGGAGATTGGAGGGTATAATAAATTTTGGAGCGTGCCGGCTACCACCGTATTCCATATCAAAACTCTGTTCCCATTTTTTAAGGATTGGATTAAAATCCTCCTTCGAAAATTCTTTGGACGCCTCGCTTTCCGGGATTAATTGCATTTTTTTTAATCCTTCCTCCAGTTTGGCTGCATATTCGTACATTTTTTCAGGATCTTTTTCATAAAGATCGGCTAATTGGGCAAGAGAGCTTTTCCATTGGTCTTTTCTAAAATAAGTACCGCCCCAAACCGGGCGACCATCGGGAAGAGCAACAACATTCATTGGCCATCCGCCTCTTCCTGTCATTAGTTGGATCGCATTCATATAAACCTGATCTACGTCCGGGCGTTCCTCTCGGTCTACTTTTATGTTTATATAACCTGCATTCATTATTTCGGACACAGATTCATCTTCAAAACTTTCTTCTTCCATGACGTGGCACCAATGGCAGGCAGCATAACCAATGCTTATAATGAGCAATTTATTTTCAGCCTTGGCAAGCTCCAGAGTTTCATTGTTCCAGGGATACCAGTTCACCGGGTTATGAGCGTGTTGCAGCAAATAGGGACTGTTCTCCTTTATCAGGGTGTTGGTGTGCTTATGATGATTCATAAAAAGCGTTTTAGGATAAAATTGCAATTTTATATCGCAGAAATACAAAACTCCCCAACTGGGGAGCTTTGGGTGCTTAATTGAATTAATTTATAAAACTTCAAACGAAATTTTTACGTTAACCCGGTACTCGGTAATATTTTCACCGGTAACAACCGCAGTCTGTTCATGCACATATACCGATTTGATGTTCTTTATTGTTTTTGCTGCATGGGTTACGGCATTTTGAGCTGCATCTTCCCAACTTTTTTTGGAATTTGCCAAAAGTTCAACTACTTTAATTACTGACATAATTTTTCGCTTTATTGGTTAATAATTTCTTTTATGAAGATACAAAAAATTGAATGCCTGTTTAAAAAATTTTGTTAAATGAAAGCGGAAAACGATGTCTAAATCCTAAAATTAACCCCGAAGCATCGGGGCCAAACTCCAAACTCCAAACTCTAAACCCTAAACGGTTTAAAAATTATCCATTTATGGCTTCTACGTAATCTACATGGCCTTTTAGCAAATCGCGCATCATTGTTTCTATGCCATTTTTTAGGGTAGCCGTAGAAGAAGGGCAACCGCTGCATGCACCTTGTAAAATAACTTTAACGGTTTTTGTTTGGGCATTATAAGAATCAAAAACAATATTCCCACCATCGCTTTGTACAGCCGGTCTTATGTACTCCTCCAATATATCTACCACTTGTTGAGAAACATCATCTAAAACTTTTGGAGCTCCAGCTTCAGGGGATATTTCAGTTTTCTTTTCTTTAATAATTTCATTGGTGAGTACTTCTTTGTCTTCCTGCAGATAATCCCTGATAAATTCTCGTAATTCATTGGTTATATCGTTCCACTCAGCGATGTCATATTTATTGATGGAGATATAATTTTCATCAATAAAAACCTCCTTCACGAAGGGAAAGTTAAATAATTGCCTAACCAAAGGCGCGTTTGCTGTGTTATCAATACTTTTAAATTCCGCTGCTGCCAAAACCAATTTTTTATTGGCTACAAACTTCATTACCGAAGGGTTGGGAGTACTTTCTGCATAAATGGTTACTGGAACCAATTTGGACGAAACTTCAGTTTCTGCCTTAATAATACTGCCGCCCTCGTTGAGGTAATCTTTTATTTGATCGGCTACTTCTTCTTGAACATCGGCCCATTCAACAATGCTGTATTTTTCGATAGCAATAAAATTTTGAGCGATATAAACAGTTTTAACGAATGGCAGGTGAAACAGTTGTTGCGAAAGCGGCGATTTTGCCGCTTCTTCAATATTTCCAAATTCAAAACTTTCATGTCTTGTTAAAAACTGATTGGCCTCAAATTTTACAATATCAGGATTGGATGTGGGTTGTATGTTAATTGTATATGTGTTCATCTTCAATATTTTCTGCAAAATTACTAAAACAATGTATTGTAATCTCTATATTTACAATTGTTATTGGCATATTGAATATAGGCTCTCTTTATCAGTCCCTTTTTTCGGTTTCTAAAATCGAATTGATGCCGGTTTTCAAATTATTAATCATATATGAAATTAGGTTTAATAGGAACATTCTTATTGTATTTATTTTTTACTTCTGAAGCAAATGCACAGGAGGTGATTCCTATCTATGCCGATTATTTAACCGACAATTTATATTTGCTGCATCCATCGATGGCGGGAGCTTCAAATTTTAATAAAATCAGGCTTACAGCCAGGCAACAGTGGTTTGACGTAAGCGATGCCCCCAGCTTGCAAACTTTGAGTATTCACGCCCGGGTGGGAGAAAAAATTGGCTTTGGTGGAATTGTTTTTAATGATAATAATGGGAATTATTCAAAACAGGGTGCCTATGCAACTTTTGCATATCACTTGTTATTTTCAAGAAGTGAATTGGATCTAAATCAGCTTTCTTTTGGGATAAATGCCGGAGTTATTCAGCACAGTCTGGATCAGAGCGGATTTACAGGATTTGATCCGGTCCTTGGAGATGGAAATTCTTCTGATAAATATGCAAATATGGATGTCGGGATGTCCTATTATTACCTTGATTTTTTTGCGCACCTCACTGCAAAAAATATACTTTTGGTGAAACGCGATTTATTTTATTCCAATGGGATTGCAAGTAACCTTAGAAAATATCTTTTTTCAACAGGCTATGTTTTTAGCAAAATTAATAGTCCCTGGAGTTTTGAACCTTCTGTATTATTGCAAATGCGAGAGGAAACAGATGAAAAATCCTTAGATGTTAACTTCAAAACGTACAGGAATTTCGAAATTGGGAACCTATGGGGTGGAATATCGTTTAGAAGAAGTTTTGAAGGTGCCGAATATACCACCGATGGGGCAGAGGTTAAAAACCAACAATTACAACATTTCACTTCCTTTGTGGGATTTGAATATAACCAGTTTCTCTTTGCCTATACTTATACGCATCAAATTAATTCCATTGTTTTAAGCAACAACGGATTTCATCAAATTACATTGGGATATAATTTTGGAAAAAGCCGGGAAAGGTATGAATGTAAATGTCCTGCAATTAACTAAAAATCCAGATAGGAAACTTCTAAGTTATTTTTTTGCGCCTCTACTAATCCCGCTAAAATATTGTGATCAGCATTGCTGTAAAATTGGTGGACAGGTTTTGAATTGGATTTATTGAGAAGGTTTAAATGTTCTAAAACATTTTTTGTTTGCCTTGCCACGGCTTCTCCTGAATCTATTATAGTAAGGCTTGCCGGTAATATCTCTTTTAGCTTTGGCAACAAATAGGGGTAATGGCTACAGCCTAAAACCAGGTAATCTATTTGCGCGGCCAACATGGGTTTTAAAAGGCTTCGCAACAAAAGATCCATTTCAGGGGTTGCTTGCTTCCCTTCTTCTATCAGCTTTACCAATCCCTTTCCTTCAACCTCTATAAGATTTATATTTTTTGAATATAATTCAGTGGTTTTTGTGAAAAGTTCACTGGACAAGGTTCCTTTTGTGGCCAGGATTCCGATTGCTTTTGTCTGAGATTTTAGAGCTGCCGGTTTAATGGCCGGTTCAATCCCAATAAAGGGTACAGGGTAATTTTCCCGAAGATATTTAATGGCATTGGTGGTGGCTGTATTACAGGCTACCACAATTATTTTGCAACCCATCACCAGCAGTTTTTCAGTGTTTTTTTTACTGAGGGCAATTATTATATCAATTGGTTTTTCACCATAGGGTGCATTTTTGCTGTCGGCAAGATAAATGCTGTTCTCATGTGGAAGAAGTTGGACCACTTCACTCCAAATGGAGGTGCCGCCAACACCCGAATCAAAAAATCCAATAGGTTGTGAGTTGCTCATCTTCTACAAAAATAAAAACTGCGCCCTAACAGAGCGCAGTTTTTTAAACTTTATTTTGTGGAATATTATATTCCCAAATCTTTTTTGACATCGGCCATCAAATTAAAACCGTCAGCCATAATAACTCCTGAACCTATGGTAGAGTCTAAAACGTAATCATAACCTTTTGCTCTGGCTACTTTTTGAATGGACACACGTGCTTTTTCATACACAGGCTTAAGTAAATCAAGTTCTTTCTTTTGAAGATCTTTTTGTGCATTTTGTCCGTGTTCCTGAATTCTTCTTTGTGTGCTTTGTAATTCTTGAGCTCTTTTTGCATTTTCCTCTTCAGTCTTGGTAGGGGCTTCAGATTCGTAACGTTGCATTGTTTTTTGAGCTTCGGTCATCATATCCCTAATCTCGGCATCGTATGTTTTTGTAAGTTTTTCCAGTTGTGCCTGTGCATCTTTAAAAGCCGGCATAGACTCTACAAGTTCCTGAGAGGCGATGTGGGCGATTTTTGATTGCGCATTTGTAAAAGCTGTTGCTCCAAGTGTTAAAGCTACCGCTATAAAAAATGTTCTGAATTGTTTCATTGTATTTGTATTTATGGTTAAAGGGTTAAAAGTTCTCATTGTTAATTATTATTATTATTATTATTATCGGTTTTTATTTTTTCTTCAGTTTTAAGCTTTCTGATATTTTCAACTGAATCTATCTTTCGGTTGCGCTCCTCTAAAATTTTTGCACGGCGGGCGTCAAATTCAGCTTGTTTTGCGGCTCTAGCCTCTTCCCGTTGTTTTTTGCGATTTTCAATAAAAGCTTCACGTTCTTTTTTTGTAGCTTCAATTTCTTTTTGCTTTTCGGTAATAACAGCATCTTCTTCAACACTTCGGTTTTCTTCTACTTCCATTTGGGAAATTTCATCCTTAGAATTCAATTGTTCCCTTTTAGAAGCCCTGTTAATGCTTCTTAAGACCTGATCGCTAATGTTATGTTTTTCTGCTGAAAAAACCATCCCAACATTAGAGGTTCTATCAAATATAAAATCGTAATTCCGTTGAACCCCAATATCCTGGATCGCATTAAAAACCTGATCCTGGATGGGCTGAATTAATTGTTTCTTTTGAAGGATGAAGTCACCGTTAGTTCCAAATCTCTTTTGCTGATATTCGGCAATTTTAGATTCTTCAAAAGCGATGATAGCTTCCTTTTCCTCAATCAATTCCTTAGTTAATAATGGCCGTTCCTGTTCTAAAGCAATTCTCAATGCTTCAACTTTTTTCAGGTCTTTTTCAAGTTCGGTTTTCCATTGCTGAACGCGTTCCTCCAGTTGAGACGAAGCTTCCTGATATTCCGGAACATTTGCCAATATATATTCCATATCTATATATGAAATTCTATTGGGTTTTTGCGCTTGGACATTTGGTCCATAAACAGCTAAAAAAGCTAACAGGAAAATAATTTGCCTTTTCATATGATTGGTATTAGAAAATATCGTGCCAAAACTAGAATTGCTGTCCTATTATAAAATGGGTTTCCCATCCATTTGGTCCTGTTTGTCCCGGAATAGGATCAAATCCATAACCAAAGTCTATTCCCAGCAAACCAAATTGCGGCATAAATATACGTATTCCAGCACCCGCCGAACGATTTAATTGAAACGGGTTAAAGTCTTTAAAATTGTCATAAGATGCTCCGGCTTCTATGAATGTAAGGGCATAAATTGATGCCATTGGTTTCAAGGTTATGGGGAATCTTAATTCCAGGGAGTATTTATTGTATATCACCGCACCATCATCATTATTGGCTTGGCTTAGGCTGGTCCTGTCCAGTGGAACTATAGATTGGTTAGGGTAACCTCGCAAAGCGACCGTTTCTCTTCCATCCAGGCTATAGGATCCTAAACCATCTCCTCCTAAGTAAAACCGTTCAAAGGGGGGAATTCCCCTATCGTTATTGTAAGCGCCCAGAAAACCATATTCAGCATGTGTTTTCATTACCAAATTACTGTTGCCTCCAAAGTTAAAGAGGGTAGTGTACCAGTCGCCTTTAAATTTTACCTTGTAAAATTCCAACCATTTGAATTTTTCCTGGTCAATTTTAGATTGATCGCCAACGGGTTCATCGCCTGGGCGTAAACGTGTGCCATCCAAATTTATCAGGTTTCCATTTTCATCTTTCAATTGGAATTCGTTTTGTGAATCGAGATTTGCATAATCTACCCCATTCCATAATGAATAAGGAGGAGTGAATTTTGCGCTTACGCTGAAATCGGAACCGCGAGTGGGAAATATTGGGTTAATTGCTAAACTTTGACGGCTTAACCCGATGGTGTAAGTAAGGTTGTTTGAGTACCCGTTTCCAAAGGTGAAAAGACCGGTGTTGTAATTGTTTAAATCGTAACGCTGTATACCTACCGATTGTGATAGTGTAAAGAAATCATCGGGCCATTGGAGACGTTTGGCTAAACCTACATTGATACCCAAAATATCAAAACTTCGGGATTTGTCGGCTTTTCTACTGTTGTAATCGTAAAGAAATTGTCTGGTGTAAGAAAATGAAGTTGATAAACTTACCGGTTTTTTTCCACCTAACCATGGTTCGACAAACGATAAACTATAGGTTTGATAAAAGATGCTTGCCTGCGCTCTAAGAGAAAGTGTTTGTCCATCTCCCATGGGTAAAGGTTTGTAGGCTTCTTTATCAAAAATCCCTCCGATGGAGAAATTGTTAAACGATAGCCCCAGTGTACCAATAAATCCGCCGCCGCCATAGCCCCCCTGCAGTTCTATCTGGCTGGCCCCGGCTTCAACCACCGAATATTCCATATCCAGAGTTCCACTGTTGGGATCTACATTTTTAAAATTAGGATTAATTTGTTCAGCATCAAAAAAGCCTAACTGGCCTAACTCCCTGAGAGTTCGTACAACGTTCTCCTGACTGTATTTCTGTCCCGGTTGGGTCCTAAGTTCCCTGTAAATTACGTGATCCTTGGTCTTGTCATTCCCGACAACGCTAATTTTGTTAAAAAAGGCTTCTTTTCCTTCAATTATCCTTATTTCAAAATCAATAGTGTCATTGTACACCCTTGTTTCTACCGGATTGATCTGGGAGAAAAGATATCCGTTATTTTTATAAAGGTTGGAAAGATCCTGGGCATCAGGTTTTGAATTATCTGCAATTCGTTTTTCAAGCAATACACCATTGTAAACATCTCCTTTATTTATTCCCAGCATTCTGGTTAATTGATCATCGGAGTAAACGGTATTTCCTATAAAATCAATATTTCCGATATAATGTTTTTTCCCTTCCTCAATTTTAAGGTTTAAAGCAATGGTTTTAGGGCTTGTGCGAATAAGTGTATCCGAAACAATTCGGGCGTCCCTAAAGCCTTTTTCTTTATATTTATTGATAAGTTTTTCTTTATCTTCTTCATAATCCTTCTCAATATATTTTGAACGTTTCCAAACCCTAAAGAAGTTTTTTTCTTTGGTGTTGCTCATGGCACTTTTAAGTTTGGCATCGCTAAACTGTTTATTGCCTTCAAATGCTATTTCATCAATTTTAACTTTTTCGCCACGATCTATATTTATCACCATATTTACCTTATTGGCTCCCGTGGTGTCTTCAACAGCAATAGTGTTTATAGCCACTTTGGCGTTAAAATAGCCGTCTTTGCTATTTTTATTTTCAATATAATTTTTTGAGGTAGTGATAAGGTTTTCAGTAACTTTTACCCCGGGGGTTAAGTTGTTTTCTTTAATAAGTTCTTCCTTAGCACTTTTCTTTTTAATTCCCTGGATTCTTACCTCGGCAAGTTCGGGTACTTCCTGTATTTCTAATTCCAGATTGGCAACATCTCCTTCTATACTGGTAATATAAAAGTTAATATCGCTAAAAAGGCCTAAATCCCATAACTTTTTCAAAACCTTGCTAATCCGGTCTCCGGGAATAAATATTTCCTCTCCCTTTTTTAGGCCGGTATAGGCGATCACGGTTTGCTCATTATAGCTAACCGTACCTGTTACCTGAATTTCTCCAACTGTATATTTTTTTCCGTCTCCTATGGGTAGGTCCTGTGCCTGAAATGACAGGGTATATAAGAAACAACATGCTAAGATTGCCAACCATTTTTTTGACCTATCTGCACTAACTAATCTGTTCACTGGTTTTTCCAAATCTTCGTTCTCTGGTTTGATAATTAAAAATGGCCTCGAATAAATTTTCCCTTCGGAAATCGGGCCATAAAACATTTGTAAAATATAATTCGGCGTAGGCTATCTGCCAAAGCAAAAAGTTACTTATCCTTTGTTCTCCACTGGTTCGGATAAGCAAATCTACGTCCGGTAAATTTCGGGTGTAAAGATGCTGATTTATAATTGATTCATCAATAGCTTCAAGGGATATTTCATCATTTTTTACTTTTTGGCTGATTTCCTTTACTGCGTGGATCAATTCTTCCCTAGATCCATAACTTAATGCCAGGGTTAGGGTCATTCTTTTATTGTTTTTGGTCTTATCTATAACTTCATTGAGTTCTAACTGAGCCTTTTTGGGTAAATTATCGAGGTTTCCAATGGCATTGAGCCTAATATCGTTTTGGGTAAGCGTTTTGATTTCCTTTCTAAGGGAAGTCACCAACAAACGCATCAGGATGTCTACTTCCATCTTAGGACGGTTCCAGTTTTCTGTAGAAAAAGCATACAATGTTAAATTTTCAACCCCAATTTCGGCACAGCCCTCCACCACATCGCGAACGGCCTTAGTGCCTTCTTCATGGCCCAGTGCCCGCAACATGCCTTTTTTCTTGGCCCAACGTCCATTGCCATCCATAATTATGGATATATTTTTAGGTAGAAATTTTAGGTTGAGCTTTTCTTTGAACATTTTATTTTAAATGACAGTAACAGGATTCTTTTCCAAAAGTAAACGTAAGGCTTATACCTGAAAAAACGTACCAATCTTTGGTATTTGTGTTACCAAATTCCCTGGGAGGATTTCTTCTTCCCAGTAATTCCTGAGGATTACTCCCGTCTATATTATCTGTAAAGGTATATCTTGCCCCGATCTCAAAAGCGGCAATAATTTTTTGAGTGATAGTTTGTTTATATCCAAGCACTATTGGAATAGCAAACTCCCAGTTGTCACTTTGTGGCTCTAGAATGCCGCGAGCTGGCAAATCGGCGCTCAAAAGATGGTGTTTGGAATTAAAATATGTAATTCCGGTATAAAGGTATGGGGTACTCTGCTCGACAGGCTCACTTAGATCAAATTCAAAATAATTAAATTCAATTCCCAGGGAAACTTCTGCTATATGGTTAGAAAATGTATAACCACGCTGTTGCCTTCTCACCTCGTTGGATTTCGTGTCATCTGCAGAAATTTCTGCATATAATAGTGATAACCTAAAGCTATGCCGCTCACTGCGGTTCCATTTTGCAATTCCACCTGCTACCAAAGTATTTGGGTTGATAAATGCGGCATTTCCTACATCGCCAATATAATTTGCACCACCTAAAAACGCTCCAACTTCGAAAGTTTGGGCTGAAGCAGATTTAAAGCATGTGAACATAAAAATTAGGAATAAGAGATGCTTCATAGGTTTCCGAAAGTTTGCAAATATAACAATAATGTTCGCCCTATCACTAATTGAGCCGATTCGTATATGCTTATAAACAAATTTCAGGTGTTTTTATTGTTTAATTTCTTCGGTCTTCCCCCCATAATAACTTTTTTCTAAGCGTTTGTAGAAAACTATCTGGTTGCAGTTCTACCATGCTAATTTTAAAGGGAGCAGTTTTAATGGTTATCTCAGTTGCATTGCTCAAGGTTGCAATACGGGCGTCCATAGAAGTAAGAAAGAAGTTTTCACGACCTGAAACCCTCAAAGTGATTTTTGTGTCATCCCTTATTACCAGAGGTCTTGCATTGAGATTATGCGGAGCTATGGGGGTAATTACCAGAGCCCTTGTTTGCGGTACAATAACAGGTCCTCCGCAACTTAAGGAATATCCGGTAGAACCCGTGGGTGTTGCTACTATAAGTCCGTCAGCCCAATAAGAATTTAAGTATTGATCATTCAACCATGTTTTAATGGTGATCATGGAGGTCGTGTTTTTTCGGTTTACGGCAATTTCGTTAAGAGCGAAATTGCCTTCCCCAATTTCTTCACTTTTAGGAACTGTTTCAATACATAGCACCGATCTTTCTGAAATGGAATATTTTTTATGAACAATACTGGAGATGGTTTGCTCGATCTCTTCTTTTTGAATCGTCGCCAAAAACCCAAGACGGCCAGTATTAATCCCCAAAATAGGTATATTTAAATCCCGGATAAAATTTATTGATTTTAGAATAGTGCCATCTCCTCCAATGCTAAAGAATAAATCATAGGAAGAATCCAATTCTTTAAAAGTACTGAAATGGTTATATTCTCTTGATACCGTTTTGTTGAGATGTATAAGGTTCAGGAAGTTTTTTTCTATCACAACCTCAATATTTTCCTTATCAAGAGCGATGAGCAGCTCTTCTATATATTTTCCGGAATCTGTATGATAAAATTGACCGTAGATGCCTACTTTCATATTTGTTTTATTGTTTTCTTAAGAGATCGCACGCCGATGATCATTCGTAACCTGCAAATCCTAAATATTAAGGAATTTATCGAGATATTCAGATCTGTCTTTTAATTTTTTATTGAAATTATCTTCCTGATGATCAGAAATAATAGTATATCCATATCTTCTATAAGTCTGCAGAATTTCGTTAAGATTTGAAGTCCTTAGTTTGATGGTGATTTGAGCCAGATCATTTGATTTTCCGTCTTTTCTAATCAAGGTTGGTTTCATAAATTTAAATCCGGAGGGCAATTCGTCGCCAACTTCTTCA
>ERZ1284729.1-NODE-1-length-77411-cov-18.258170_pt1 | contig 77411 bp, 76 predicted proteins | sample MGYA00454602_ERZ1284729 | MGnify/ENA primary metagenome ERZ1284729 (study PRJEB36292, sample SAMEA5787381) | metagenome | biome: Arctic soil; feature: perennial spring outflow channel; material: sediment | place: Canada | collected 2017-07-08 | depth 0.05 m ... | reverse complement strand
ATTCAGGTTAAAGGTTTTTTAATCCTTTGATCTGCATGAGTTACAAAAAATAAGTTATTTGGTTGTTTTGCTTAACAGGCAAATATTAGGTAATAGGAACAGTTGGTTTGGAATTGATGTCTTTGATGCTTTCATCAAAAGACCTTCAAAGTAAATATTAAGAGTATTCATGGAGGAATGGTATGACTGACGAGCAAGGCACCTCAGGTGCAATTTTGGTCGTAGGCGGTGGTATCAGTGGGCTGACATCGGCCCTTGAAGCCGCTGAAGTCGGAAATGATGTTTTTCTGGTCGAAAAGAACGCCTACTTCGGTGGTCGTGTAGCACAGCTTAATCAATATTTTCCCAAGCTGTGTCCACCAAGCTGTGGCCTTGAGATCAATTTTAAAAGAATTAAAGATAATCGCAGAATTCGTCCCTATACCATGACTACCGTTAAATCGGTAACCGGTGGCCCTGGTAATTATGAAGTGACGCTGGAAACAGCTCCCAGATATGTCAATGCCAATTGTACTGCCTGCGGAGCATGTGGCAGCGCCTGCCCGGATGAGATTGATAATGAATTCAACCTTGGTATGAATAAAAGCAAGGCCGCCTATCTTCCTCATGAAATGGCTTTTCCCCGTCGTTATGTGATTAATAAAGCAGCCTTGTCCGCCAATGGTGCGGAGGCCGTAAAAGCGGCCTGTAAATATAATGCTGTTGATCTGGACATGCAGCCGGAAACCAAAACTGTCAATGTGGCGGCCATCATATGGGCTACAGGCTGGATGCCATATGAACCGACGAAGATGGATAATCTCAAGTTTGATCAATCGCCGGCCATTGTCACCAATATGATGATGGAACGAATGGCTGCTCCTGGCGGTCCCACCGATGGTGTGATTGTGCGACCAGGCGACGGCAAGGTGCCGGAGTCATTTGCCTTTGTGCAGTGTGCCGGATCAAGAGATGAGAATCATCTGGAGTACTGTTCATATGTCTGCTGCATGGCTACTCTCAAACAGATGACCTATATCCGTGAGCGTTACCCCGAGGCCAAGATTTATGTCTTCTATATTGATCTCCGTACTCCTGGTAAATATGAAAAATTCCGGGAAAAACTGATGGGTGATCCTAACTCGACCTTTATCAAAGGCAAAGTTGCCGAGATTATACCAGAGGCTGATGGCGGAGTTACAGTTGTCGCTGAGAATGCGGTGACTGGTGATAAAGTAAAACAGAAAGTGGATATGGTCGTTCTTGCCACCGGCATGCAGCCGTCTCTGGCGGTACAGGGCGCACCAGTGGCCCTGGCCATGGATAACAGTGGTTTTATAATCTCTGATCCCGAGAAGGGAATGATTGCAGCCGGTTGTGCCCGTAAGGCTGCTGATGTTGTCACCACTAACCAGTCATCTACTGCTGCTGCCTTAAAGGCAATTCAGGTTTCCAGGAGGTCGTAATCAATGGATAAAAAGTATTGTGCCTATATATGTACGGGGTGCGGCATCGGTGAGGCTCTTGATATTGAAGGGCTGACCAAAGTTGTAACCAGTGAGATGTCCATGGACTGCAAGGATTTTTTCGGCCTGTGCACAGCAGACGGTCGGGCATTTATTGAAAAAGATATTAATGAAAATGGAGTTAACACGGTTGTAGTTTGCGCCTGTTCTCCTCGCGTTATGTCTGATGAGTTTAACTTCGGTGAAGACAAGATCACCGTGCGCGCTAATCTGCGCGAGCAGGTTATCTGGTCGGCCGGAGTGGCTGAAGAAGGCAAAGAGGATGCCCATCAGGAATGGCTGAATGAGACTGCCAGTGATTATGTACGGATGGCCTGTACCCGTGCCAAAAAAACCGAACTTCCTGATCCTTACCAGCTGGAGACCTTGAACAAGGAAATCCTGGTAATGGGTGGCGGTATTGCCGGTATGACCGCCGCCTTGGAGGCATCCAAGGCGGGGAGCAAAGTTACCATTATAGAAAAAGCCGATAAGCTGGGCGGAAAAGCCTTGGGCTGGGCCAAGCAGTTTCCCACCAAGATGCCCTATACCGATCTTGAACCAAACTCTATTGGTACAATGGTAGCTGCAGTTGAGGCTGATGCAAATATTACCGTCAAGACCAGTACCGAGGTAGCCAGGATAGGTGGCGCGCCCGGCAACTTTGGGGTCACTCTCAAGACTGCCGGCTCCCAATCCGAGTGGGATGCCCCGGCCAAAGTTGGAGTTGATGAGCAGGATCTGATCAGCAAGGGGCAGATGGAAGATCCGAATGTTGGTCTTAAGGCATATGCTGAAGAAAATCCGGATGCCCAGAAATTTGGCGCTGTAGTTTTGGCCACAGGCTGGATTCCAGCAGATGTTTCTGGCTTCACTCATCTTGGCTATGGTGTTAATGACAAGGTTGTTACCAACGCCCAGTTTGAGAAGATGGCCAAAGATGGTCAGCTGGCCGGTCTTAAATCGGTAGCCTTTGTGATGAGTCCCGGCGGAGAAGACAATGATCAGGATTTTCCTTATTGTAACTCAGTAACATCGATGGTGGCCCTGAAGCAGGCCAAATATATCCGGGAAAGTAATGCTGATGCCAAGGCCTATATTCTCTATCAGCACATGCGGACTCCTGGCCATATGGAGTATTTCTATAAGGGTATTCAACAAGATGATGGTATTTTTCTGACCAAGGCGGCCGTTACTGGTGTTGTGGCTTCTGGCAACGGTTGTACGGTTACAGCTACCAATACCCTGCTTGGTGAGGACCTGAATCTGGATGTTGATCTGGTGGTGCTGGCTGCTGGTATGGAGCCCATGACCAAACATGAAAATTCGATCAACCTGGCTTATCGTCAGGGCCCGGCCTTTCTTGATCTGGATCTTTTTGATGGCTATGCCGATTCGCATTTCATCTGCTTTCCTTATGAGACTCGTCGCACCGGTATCTATACCTGTGGTGGAGTGCGTAAGGCCATGAACATGGAAGAGACGATTGATGATGCCACTGGCGCTGCCTTGAAGGCGATTCAATGCATCGAATCGGTCGACCGGGGTGTAGCTGTTCATCCTCGCTCAGGAGATAAGACTTATCCTGAATTCTTCATGCAGCGCTGTACCCAGTGTAAACGTTGTACTGAAGAGTGTCCATTCGGTGCCATTGATGATGATGCCAAGGGAACACCATTGCCAAATCCGACGCGTTGTCGTCGTTGCGGTACCTGTATGGGAGCTTGTCCGGAGCGCATTATCGGCTTCAAGGATTATAATATCGATCTTATTGGCTCGATGCTGAAGTCGATTGAAGTTCCCGAAGATGATGAAGACAAACTGCGTATTATTATCTTTGCATGTGAGAATGATGCTTATCCGGCGCTGGATATGGCTGGGATGAGACGTAACAAGCTGAATCACATGGTTCGGATCGTGCCTGTTCGCTGTCTGGGATCAGTAAATATGTCATGGGTCCGTGATTTGCTGTCTGCAGGAATGGATGGTGCCATGCTCCTTGGCTGTAAATATGGGGACGATTATCAATGCCATTTTGTTAAAGGTTCAGAGATCGCCAGCAAACGTATGGAAAATATCGGTGATTCGCTGTCAACACTTGGCCTTGAACCGGAACGCGTACGTTCTGAGCAAGTTGCGATTACTGAGTATGATAAGATTCCTAAGCTTATCAATGATTTTGTTGATGAGATTGTTGAGCTTGGCCCTAACCCCTTTAAGGGCTTCTAGTCCTGTTTGAGTAGATAGTGGTGACCTTGTCAATCAACGGTCACCACTATTATGTTTCTTTTGCTTTGATGAGATTTATCTCTTTTTTAGATTTAAACAAAAGATTTATTAATATAACAGGAGAAGAAGAATGAGTGCTCAACCAGATTTAGAATTTATTAAGTATCTTAAAGATGCCGGTGGCGATACCCTAAAAAAATGTTATCAGTGCGCCACCTGCTCGGTAGTCTGTCAGCTTTCTACTGATACCAAGCCTTTCCCCCGTAAAGAGATGATCTGGGCGCAATGGGGACAGAAGGATAAGTTGGTAGCAGATCCTGATATTTTTCTCTGTCATGACTGTGGTGATTGTACGGTTTATTGTCCCCGAGGTGCCAAACCCAGTAATGTCCTCGGCGCTATCCGAGCTTATGCCTATACATTTTATGGCTGGCCATCGGGACTGGCTAAACTGGCTTCAAGTTCCAAGGGCTTGCCTATGTTGATAGCGATCCCTTCTGTAATTATTTTTGTTTTATGGTTGATCTCCGGCGGATTGTCTATTCCCTCAGCGGCTGAATTTTCCAACTATGGCTATCAACGTTTTTTTGGCCATTGGGATTTTTACTGGTTGAGTAAAAATGTCTTTTTTATCGACGTGATTATGCTTGGGGCCGCCGGTTTAGCTGTTGTTGCCTCTTATAAAGGCGTATCGAAAATGTGGACAGGAATGGCCGAAAACGCTGGCCTGAAAAACGCTTTTCGGCCTTCTGCCGGCTCTTTTATTAAAGAGTTTCTCTGGCCATCGGTTCAGGAAATTGTGAAGCATACACGAGTTAGAAAGTGTAATGAAAATAATGACAGGGTAAAGGGCCATCTGCCCTTGATGCTTGCCTTTATCGGTCTTTTTATTGTTACTGCCTGGTCGGCACTGGCGAATGACGTGCTTGCTCTGGTGCCAGCTTTACAGTTTTTGCATGGCCCTATGTCTTTTTGGAATCCAGTTAAAATTCTTGCTAATGTCTCTGCTGTTGCAATGATTATCGGCATTGGAATTCTTTGGATTAATCGTTCCAAGAAAGAAGCAGAAAAAGGTTTGACCCCGACTTTCTATGATTGGTTTCTGATCTGGGAGATTATGGTCGTGGGTGTGAGTGGACTTTTAGCTGAAATAGCTCGTTGGGCCGGGCTGGCCGGTCCTGGTTATGTGATCTATTTTATTCATCTTGTATCAGTCATGATGCTTTTTATGTATATGCCCTATACCAAGTTTGCTCATCTAGTCTATAGGACATTTGCCATAGCTTTTGAAAAATATAGTGCCAGTTCTTTTGGTAAAGATGAAGTGTAAGTAATATTAAATTTAAAAAAAAGGCTGTGTCAATTTGGGCATGGCCTTTTTTATTGTTTTAAACAAAAATAAAAGTAAATAAAAAAAACATTGCTTTACGTCTTTATAGTAAGTATGTTGTTTGTTTTTATATGCTGGCGTAGCTCAACGGCAGAGCAGCTGATTTGTAATCAGCAGGTTGCGGGTTCAAATCCCATCGCCAGCTCCAGCTGTAAAGTAGTGAATCAGGCAAGCATTTAATCATATATGGAGGGGTTCCCGAGTGGCTAAAGGGAACAGACTGTAAATCTGTCGGCAGCGCCTTCGGAGGTTCGAATCCTCCCCCCTCCACCATTTTTATGGTAAATTTTATATGCCAGGCGGGAATAGCTCAATTGGTAGAGCATCAGCCTTCCAAGCTGAGGGTTGCGAGTTCGAGTCTCGTTTCCCGCTCCAGCGTTTTTTGTGTTTGTAAAGATAGGGCCCACATAGCTCAGTTGGTAGAGCGCATCCTTGGTAAGGATGAGGTCACCAGTTCGACTCTGGTTGTGGGCTCCAGTCGTAATGATATTAACAACAGTTTATGGTCAGGGAGACGGAAGGCTATGGCAAAAGAAAAATTTGATAGAAAGAAGCCACATGTAAATGTAGGTACTATTGGTCATATTGATCATGGTAAAACAACCCTGACCGCTGCGATAACCCGCGTATTGTCAACCAAAGGTCTGGCTAAGTTTACTGATTTCAGTGATATTGACAAGGCGCCGGAAGAGAAAGAGCGTGGTATTACCATCGCCACCGCTCATGTCGAGTATGAGACAGTAAATCGGCATTACGCCCATGTTGATTGTCCCGGCCATGCTGATTATATCAAGAACATGATTACCGGCGCAGCCCAAATGGATGGGGCGATCCTGGTCGTTGGGGCCAATGACGGTGCCATGCCTCAGACTCGGGAGCATATCCTTCTTGCCCGTCAGGTTGGCGTACCCTGTATCGTGGTTTTTTTGAATAAATGCGACATGGTTGATGATCCGGAACTTATTGAACTGGTCGAGATGGAGCTGCGTGAGCTTCTGGATAAGTATGATTTTCCTGGCGACGATGTGCCCATCGTGCAGGGTTCAGCCTTAAAAGCCCTGGAGAATCCTGACGATCCTGAGGCCGCCAAGTGTATATGGGACCTGATGGAAGCAATCGATACCTATGTCCCGGAACCAAAACGTGATATTGATCTGCCTTTCCTGATGCCTGTTGAGGATGTGTTTTCCATCTCAGGTCGTGGCACAGTTGCTACTGGTCGGATCGAGCGTGGTATAGTTCATGTTGGTGATGAGGTAGCAATTATTGGCATTAGTGATACTGTCAAAACGACAGTTACCGGTGTTGAGATGTTCCGGAAGATTCTTGATGAGGGTCAGGCCGGCGATAATGTCGGAGTGCTGCTGCGTGGTACCAAGCGTGAAGACATCCAGCGTGGTCAGGTTCTGGCTAAGCCAGGTTCCATTACGCCTCATACCAAGTTTAAGGCCGAATGCTATATCCTTGGTAAGGAAGAAGGTGGTCGCCATACGCCATTTTTTAATGGCTATCGGCCCCAGTTTTATTTCCGGACAACAGATGTAACCGGTATCGTGACCCTTCCCGAGGGCACCGAGATGGTAATGCCAGGAGATAATGTTTCAGTAGTTGGAGAATTGATTACCCCTATCGCTATGGATGTTGGTCTTCGGTTTGCTATCCGTGAGGGTGGTCGGACTGTTGGGGCCGGTGTTGTCAGTGAAATAATTGCTTAATATTAATTTTTAAGCACTTTGTCCCTTATTATAGGGCAGAGTGCTTTTTTCTATTGGATGGATAAGTATGAGAGATATTATTACCCTTGCATGTGGAACATGCAAACGCCGTAATTATACGACAACAAAAAATAAAAAAAGCACTCCCAACAAGCTTGAGCTGAACAAATTCTGTTCTTTTTGCAGGGCGCATACTCCTCATAAAGAAACAAAATAATGAGATTTGAGTAGGCCAGTAGCTCTAATGGTAGAGCGCCGGACTCCAAATCCGGATGTTGGGGGTTCGAGTCCCTCCTGGCCTGCCATTTAAGTATGAGAAGCGTTGTTAATGGTGAGTAACTAAAGGATTCTGTTGGCTGGTTTTTGCCATAGATGGGTATTTAAGAAATGATAAATAAAGCAAAACCTGTCAAAGATCTTAGGGTCAACGCTGAAGAGTCAGCTAGCTTTTCACCCGCTCAAATAAAGAAATTTATTAATGAAGTTAAGGTCGAAGCAAGTAAAATTGTGTGGCCGGAAAGAAAAGTAACAATGGGGCTCACCACTGTTGTCATCGCCTTGTCGACAGTAGCTGCCATTTATCTTGGAACAGTTGATCTTTTGCTGGGCAAAGTTGTCTCTTTCTTTTTGAAATAATATTGCTCCAATGAGCGCTTTGTCCGTCATTCACATCAACCCTTAACAGATTAAAAAGCTTATTCATGGCAAGACATTGGTACATTCTACAGGTCCATTCCGGTTTTGAAGATAAAGTCAAAGCAACTCTTGAAGAGAGGATAAAGAATGACGGCCTTGAAGATTTTTTTGGTGATATCCTTGTCCCTACCGAACAGGTAGTCGAAATGATTAAGGGGGTTAGGAAAACCTCCTCGCGGAAATTCTTTCCTGGATATATTCTCGTTTCCATGGAGTTAAACGATTCGACCTGGCATACAGTTCATGAAAATATGCCGCGTGTGGTCGGCTTTGTAGGGGATGATTTGAATCCCTTACCTCTCCCTGAAGAAGATGCAGCCAAGATTATCGGCCGTATCCATGACGGTTCAGAATCTCCACGGCCCAAGGTTATATTTGAAGTTGGGGAGGTTGTCAGGGTCACAGACGGTCCTTTTGCTAATTTTCAAGGTGTGGTCGATGAGGTTTTCCCTGAAAAAGGTAGAGTTAAGGTTATGGTCTCTATCTTTGGCAGGGAAACCCCGGTTGAACTGGAATATATTCAGGTCTCAAATAGTTGATTCGAATATCTACAGATAGCGGCAAGTTGTAACTATATCTCCAATTAAATGTTAGCCCTTGACTTGATTTATATAGAGAGGGCTTTCATAGAGAGAAAATACTTAGAATTCAGTAGGAGTAAATAATGGCCAAGAAAATTACGGCATATATTAAATTGCAGGTTGCAGCAGGGAAAGCTAATCCTTCACCACCTATTGGTCCAGCTTTGGGTCAGCATGGGGTGAATATCATGGAATTCTGCAAGGACTTTAATGCCAAAACCCAATCAATGGGTGATACAGTGGTTCCGGTAGTGATCACTGTATTCCAGGATAGATCTTTTACCTACATTACCAAGACACCTCCAGCATCGATTCTTTTGTTGAAGGCAGCAGGATTAAAAAAAGGGTCCAGTAATCCCAAAGTTGATCGTGTTGCTGAAATCAGTAAACAGCAGATTCGGGAAATAGCAGAGATTAAACTACCCGATCTGAATGCCTATGATATCGATAAGGCTATGCGTATTATTTCCGGAACAGCACGCAGTATTGGTATTACTGTCGTCGGTTGATCATTTAATTAATTTTTTACTACAGTTTAAGCGGACCAATAGCGAGCTTGAACAAAGTAGGAGGCCCCAATATGCCGAAATACGGAAAACAATATAGAAATAAAGTGGATGGGCTTGACCGTTCACTGCTTATGACTTTAGAAGTTGCTATTGAAAATGTTATCAAGAGCAGCTATGCCAAATTTGATGAAACATTTGATATTGCAATGAAATTAGGAGTTGATCCCCGGCATGCAGATCAGATGGTTCGTTCATCGGTGGTGCTGCCTCATGGTACCGGAAAGGTAACTCGAGTTCTGGTTTTTGCCAAGGGTGAAAAAGAGATTGAAGCCAGAGAAGCTGGAGCTGATTATGTAGGATCTGATGAGCTTGTGGCTAAGATTCAGGGCGGTTGGCTTGAATTTGACAAAACAGTAGCGACTCCTGATATGATGGGCACAGTCGGAAAGATTGGCCGGGTTCTCGGTCCTAGAAATTTGATGCCTAATGCCAAGCTTGGGACTGTTACCTTTGATGTTGCTAATATTATAAAAGAAATTAAGAGCGGTAAGGTTGACTTCAGGGTCGATAAGGCGGGAATTGTCCATGCCGGTCTGGGCAAAATATCTTTTGGTGATAGTAAACTCATGGATAATGCCAAAGCTTTTATTGAAAAACTTATTCAGTTAAAGCCTTCTACCAGTAAGGGAATTTATATTAAATCAATAACTGTGTCTTCCACTATGGGTCCAGGATTTAAGGTAGATCCACTTGATGCCAGGGCTGTAGTCAAGTAATTTTTGTGGTCCTGTTTTGGTGCAGGATTTTGCAGTCAAAGACAGCAGGTACAGTTAGTTTAATTGTGTTTTATGCATAGCCTGCCGAGACAATAGTACTTTACTAATTTATTATTTTTATAATTTTTTTCTTAAATTGTTTTTCGATAGTAATAAATTTATACCAATTGCCTCTTGTAGTTGCTGTTTTTGATTAATTAATAACCTTATGCGAGCAAAGGAGGAGTACTTTGAATCGTGATGAAAAATCAGCAGTAGTTTCTGAGTTGAATGAGTCATTCAACCGAGCCAAATTTACGGTGGTAACAGACTATTGTGGATTAACCGTATCTGATTTACAGCAATTACGTGGAGAATTACGTAAGTGTGATTCTGAAATACGGGTAGCAAAAAATACACTGCTGAAAAGAGCAGCTACCGATACCAATAGTGCATCACTTGTTGATGAATTCACTGGTACCACCGCTATTGTTATGGCTTATAATGATCCTGTCGGCCCAGCTAAGGCGCTGGCTAAGTTTGCCGAAGGTCATACCAAATTTAAGATTCGGTGTGCTGCCCTTGATGGAGATAAACTTACGATTGATGACCTGATTGCCTTGTCAAAACTTCCAACGAAAGATGTTTTACTTGGCCAATTGCTGTCTGTACTCAATGGTGTGCCTACTGGTTTGGTGCAGGTGCTGTCAGCAGTACCTCGTACTTTTCTGTACAGTTTGCGTGCAATTGAGGAAAAAAAAGGTCAGCTTGAAACTAACTGATTGTAAGTTCGTTTTTTTGTCTAAATTTTATAAAATTGAAATTAATTTAAAAAACTAAAAGAGGTATATGATGGCTGTTTCTAAAGATGATGTGATTGAGTTTATATCCAATATGTCTGTTCTTGAGCTTTCTGCAATGATCAAAGAGCTTGAGGAAAAATTTGGTGTATCAGCTGCTGCCCCTGTAGCTGCTGCTGCTGCCGGTGCTCCTGTTGCTGCTGCCGGTGCGGTTGAAGAAAAAACAGAATTTGATGTCATTCTTACCGGTGCCGGCGACCAGAAGATTAAGGTAATTAAAGAAGTTCGTGCAATTACCGGTCTGGGCTTAAAAGAGGCCAAAGATCTGGTTGAAGGTACTCCTCAACCATTGAAAGAGGCCGTAAGCAAAGATGAAGCAGCTGATATTAAGGCTAAGATTGAGGCTGTCGGTGGTATTGTCGAAGTAAAATAGTTTATCTTGTCTGTGTTGCTCTCTTGGAGAGCAACCAGGTTTAATGCAACACGCTACGGTTTTTGACACGTAGCGTATTGCATTTTTATGCTTTTGAAATGATACTATTTATAGTATTATTTTATAGTTTTAGCGTACTCTCCCTGTGGATAAAGTTATGATCTTAGACAAAGTTCACTTTTTGCACCGGGCTGTCATTTTTCTAGAGGAAGTTTATTTATTTTATTCAACTTCTTGTCATCATCGTTGTCACTTCTTATTATCCCCAGGCTATATCACTGTCGGCCTAACGGGTCACTTACATCGCAACTGTTTCACAGCCAGTCTGTGATTTTAAAATAATGCTCTCAAGGCAACCTCGAGGACTACTATGGAACGAGTGAGAAAAAATTTTGCCACAGCGGCATCTGTCATGGAGCCACCGCATCTTATCTCCATGCAGCGTATATCATACGAAAAGTTTCTGCAGATGGATGTGGAAGCTAATGCTCGTGAAGATTTTGGCCTGCAAGGCATATTTAAAAATGTTTTCCCTATTCATGATTTTAATGGCCTTTGTTCCCTGGAATTTGTTCGCTATAATTTTGGTGATCCCAAATATACAGTGGAAGAATGTCAGCAGCGTGGCATGACCTTTGAGATACCTCTTAAAATTACAGTACGGTTGATCACTTTTGACATTGATACCGTGACAGGTGTTCAGGCCATACGTGATATTAAAGAACAGGAAGTTTTCTTCGGTAGTCTACCCTTGATGACCGGAGATGGTGTTTTCGTCGTCAATGGTACTGAGCGGGTTATTGTCTCACAGTTACAACGGTCGCCAGGTCTTTTTTTCACTCATGATAATGGTAAAAGCCATTCCAGTGGCAAACTTCTTTATTCAGCCCGGGTTATTCCTATTAGAGGCTCATGGATAGATCTGGAATTTGATATTAAGGACATCCTTTATGTTCGTATTGATCGCCGCCGTAAATTTCCGGTAACAACTTTGCTTAAGGCGATCGGCCATTCTTCCGCTGAGTTGCTGCGCACATTTTATCTCACCAATACCATTTATTCGCAAGGTGAGGTTTATTTAAGCTCTTTTACTCCTGAGACATTTCAGGGGCAAAAGTTAGAGTTCGATTTGCATAATCCGGTTGATGGCGAATTGCTCGCCAAGAAAGGTCAGAAAATTAGTCAGGCACTTTGTAAAAAAATCAAGGCCGCTGCGATCAATTCTCTGACTATTTCCAGTGAAGCTCTTATCGGTCGCTTCCTGGCCCAGGATGTTATTCATCCCACAACAGGCGAGGTTGTGGCCCTGTGCAATAGTGAATTGACCGAAACCATGCTCCAGTCCTTCAAAGACAGTAATATAGATGAATTTGAAGTGCTCTTTATTGATGGCGTACATTACTCTGATTCCTTCCGGAAGACCTTGGCCCTTGATAAAGTTGGCAGTTCAGAAGAAGCCTTACTGGAAATCTACCGGAGATTACGTCCTTCCAGTCCTCCGACCAAAGAAGTGGCGGAAACCTTCTTTGAAAACCTCTTTTTTAATGTGGATCTCTATGATCTCTCAGAGGTCGGCAGATATAAAATTAATGCCAGACTGGGCTTGACCACTGATATTAATCATAAAGCTCTGACCCGTGAAGATATTGTTGAAGCCGTTAAATATCTGGTCCGACTGAAAGACAGCCAAGGCAGTGTCGATGATATCGATCATCTTGGTAACAGGCGGGTGCGAACCGTGGGCGAGCTTATCGAAAATCAGTACCGTATGGGCCTGGTTCGTATGGAGCGGGCCATAAAAGAGCGGATGACTCTTCAGGAAATAGAAACATTGATGCCGCATGATCTGGTCAATCCTAAGCCTATCTCGGCGGCTATTAAAGAATTTTTTGGTACCAGTCAATTATCTCAGTTTATGGATCAGACCAACCCTATGTCCGAGGTTACCCATAAACGACGTCTCAGTGCCTTGGGACCAGGAGGACTGTCCCGAGAGAGAGCCGGTTTTGAGGTGCGTGATGTTCACCCAACTCATTATGGCCGAATTTGCCCGGTTGAAACTCCTGAGGGACCAAATATTGGATTGATTGTGTCACTGGCTACCTATGCCCAGGTCAATCCCTATGGTTTTATTGAGACTCCTTACCGGAAAGTAGCCGATAGAATTGTGCTCGATGAGGTAAAATATCTGAGCGCCCTGCAGGAGCAGAATCAGAAGATTGCCCCGGCCGCTACCTTACAGGATGATGCCGGCCGCATTATTCCTGATTTTCTGATTGCCAGAGAAGAAGGTGAGGTCCTTACCGTCGGCAGTGATCAGGTCAGCTATATTGATATTGCCCCGAACCAGTTGGTCAGTGTCGCCGCCTCCCTGATTCCCTTTCTTGAGAATGATGATGCCAACCGTGCCCTTATGGGATCGAACATGCAGCGTCAGGCCGTGCCTTTGATGATTACGGCAGCGCCGCTCGTAGGTACCGGCATGGAACGGCATGTCGCCCGTGATTCAGGGGCCTGTCTGCTGGCAGGTGATGATGGAGTCATCGAAGAGGTCGATTCTAATCGGATAGTTGTTCGTTATGACCGACCCGGAGTGGATGGATATGATACCGGCGTTGCGGTCTATCGATTGAGCAAATATAAGAAATCAAATCAGAATACCTGTTTTACCCAAAGTCCTTTGGTCCTGCCTGGTACGCGGGTGGTGAAGGGAACGGTCCTGGCTGATGGTCCTTCCTGTGAACAAGGCGAACTGGCTCTGGGCAAAAATGTGACTATCGCCTTTATGCCATGGCGTGGTTTCAACTTTGAGGATTCCATCCTTATTAATGAAAGGCTGCTGAAAGAAGACACCTTCACCTCAGTCCATATTGAGGTCTTTGAGACCATGGCCAGGGATACCAAACTGGGCAAGGAAGAAATCACCAGAGATATACCCAATGTCAGCGAGGAAACTCTGCGAAATCTTGATGAATCCGGTATCGTTCGGATCGGCGCTGAGATCAAAGCAGGTGACACCCTGGTCGGCAAGGTAACGCCAAAGGGTGAGACCATGCTGTCGCCGGAGGAGAAGTTGCTGCGAGCTATCTTCGGTGAAAAGGCGCAGGATGTTAAGGACTCATCGTTGCGGGTACCGCCAGGGGTAGAGGGTGTGGTAATTGATGCCAAGGTTTATTCCCGCCGAGGAGTCGATAAAGATGAGCGTTCCTTGATGATCGAAGATCTGGAGATTGAACGTCTGACCGAGGATAAACTGGATGAACTGACCAGCCTTAAACGCGGCGTCTGTCGTGAAATCGGAGATATCATTGACGGTAGAACGGTCAAAAGTGATATTGCGGATAAGGATGGCACTATTATAGTTAAGCTTGGCAAAAAATTAAGCGCTGATCTGACTGAAGCTATTGGTTTTCATGCCCTGCGGACTCTGGATTTTTCTGAAAAAGCCAAATATCAGGACCAGATTGATCTGGCTTATGCCCGTTATGACAAACAGGCGGCCCTTATTGCCAAGCGTTATGATGGTATAATTGATCGTAAGAAGAAGGGTGATGATCTTCCACCCGGTGTGGTCAAGATGGTGAAGGTTTATGTAGCGACCAAGCGTAAGCTCTCTGTCGGCGATAAGATGGCGGGTCGGCATGGTAACAAGGGTGTAGTGTCCCGTCTGCTCCCGGAAGAGGATATGCCCTTCTTTGCCGATGGCACGACGGTGGATATTGTCTTAAATCCTTTAGGTGTTCCTTCCCGTATGAATGTCGGGCAGGTGCTTGAGGTCCATCTGGGTTTTGCTGCCAAGAAACTTGGCCAACAGCTGAATGATCTGGCCCGCAAGCATGAAGTTGAGGCCATCAAGAAGAAATTACAGGCTATTTATTCCCAGGACGAGTGTGCCAGGATTATCGGTGAGCAAACTGATGATGAGCTCCTTGACTGGGCCCGCAAACATCACCGGGGATTGCATATGGCCAGCCCCGTTTTTGATGGTGCTGATGAAGCGCAGATTCGTCACTTGCTGGTTGAAAGCGGCGTCGATGAGGTAGGGCAGAGTCAGCTTTATGATGGTCTTACTGGCGAGCCTTTTGATAATCAGGTAACAGTTGGTGTCATGTATATGCTGAAACTGCATCATCTGGTTGATAATAAGATCCATGCCAGGTCCACTGGTCCCTATTCTCTGGTAACCCAGCAACCACTTGGTGGTAAGGCTCAGTTTGGTGGTCAGCGTCTGGGCGAGATGGAGGTCTGGGCTATGGAGGCTTATGGCGCCGCCTATACTTTAAAAGAATTTTTAACAGCCAAGTCTGATGATGTTGAAGGACGTACCACGATGTACGAGCGGATAGTAAAAGGCAATAACTTTCTTACTACCGGTCTGCCGGAATCTTTCAATGTTCTTGTTAAAGAGTTACAAGGTCTTTGTCTTAATATGGAGCTGTTACAAGATTAAGGGTATCAGGTTTGAAGAAGGCTTTACTTGGCCTGTATTAAATTTGGACAGATCTACTTCATACTTATAACTTTTTTAACCCTATAAAATTTGGGAGATGTAATCTCGTGGAAGAGCTATTTAATTTTTTTCAAAAGCCGAAAGCTCCTGTTAAATTTAAAAAAGTTCAGATATCATTAGCCTCACCGGAAAAAATCATGGACTGGAGCCATGGTGAGGTTAAAAAACCTGAAACTATTAATTATCGGACCTTCAAACCAGAAAGAGATGGTCTTTTTTGTGCCAAAATTTTTGGCCCCGTAAAAGATTTTGAGTGTAATTGCGGGAAATATAAACGCATGAAGCACAGAGGTGTCGTCTGTGAAAAATGTGGCGTTGAAGTTATTCAATCTAAGGTTCGTCGGGAGCGTCTGGGTCATATTAAGCTTGCCGCGCCGGTGGCCCATATCTGGTTTCTTAAGAGTCTGCCCAGTAAGATTGGCGCTGTCCTCGATCTGACTTTAAAGCAGCTTGAAAAGATTTTATACTTTGAACAATATGCGGTTATTGAGTCGAGCGTGGACTCAATTCCTGTTTGTACTTTGCTTACGGAAGAGAAGTATCGCCAGCAGCGAGAAGCTTTCCCCGGTCAATTCCAGGTTGGTATCGGCGCAGAAGCCATCAGAGAGCTGCTGGCCAGGCAAGATATTGTAGCTTTATCCGCCCAGTTGCGGGAAGAGATGGCCACCACCAGTTCCAAGACTAAAAGACAGAAGTTGTATAAGCGCCTTTTTGTGCTGGAGGCCTTTCGTGATTCCGGTAATAAACCAGAATGGATGGTGCTTGAGGTTATACCGGTGCTACCGCCTGATCTTCGCCCCTTGGTGCCTTTGGAAGGTGGCCGTTTTGCCACCTCTGATCTTAATGATCTCTATCGGCGGGTCATTAACCGCAACAACCGGTTGAAAAGACTGCTCGAGCTTGATGCGCCGGACATTATCATTCGTAATGAAAAACGGATGCTGCAGGAAGCAGTTGATGTTCTTTTTGACAATGGTCGTCGCGGTCGCGTTATTACTGGTGCCAACAAGCGGCCCCTGAAGTCTCTTTCTGATATGCTTAAGGGCAAGCAAGGTCGTTTCCGGCAAAATCTCTTAGGTAAGCGCGTTGATTATTCCGGTCGTTCCGTAATTGTTGTCGGGCCCCATCTCCGGCTCCATCAATGCGGGATTCCTAAGAAAATGGCTTTGGAGCTGTTTAAGCCCTTTATCTATAACAAACTTGAAAGTAAAGGATTTGTCACCACCATCAAAAGTGCCAGAAAAATGGTGGAAAAAGGGGCCAAGGAGGTCTGGGATGTCTTGGAAGAGGTGGTCACTGAATACCCAGTGATCCTAAACCGGGCACCAACTCTTCATCGGCTCGGTATGCAGGCGTTTGAGGCTCTCCTGATTGAAGGTAAAGCTATCCAGTTGCATCCTCTGGTCTGTGCTGCCTTTAATGCCGACTTTGATGGTGATCAGATGGCAGTTCATGTGCCTCTGTCCGTTGAGGCCCAGGTGGAAGCCCGCGTTCTGATGATGTCATCCAATAACATCCTCTCGCCTGCCAATGGTGAACCGGTTATTATTCCTTCACAGGATATTGTCCTCGGTCTTTATTATATGAGTCGTGAACGGCTGAATGCCGCCGGCGAGGGCAAGATTTTTTCCAGCCCGGCTGAAGCCAAAATTGCCTACGATTATAAAGTTGTGCATTTACAGGCCAGGATCAAAGTCCGGATGGATGGTCAGATTGTAGATACCACTATGGGCCGGATTCTGCTCGGTGGCCTGCTGCCGGCAGCGGTGCCTTTTGCCGAAATCAATAAGGTGATGACCAAGAAGGCCTTGGCCCAACTTATTGATTATACCTACAGGCATGGTGGTACCAAAGAAACGGTTATTCTGGCCGATCGCTTGAAAGATATGGGCTATGAGTATGCGACCCGAGCCGGAATTTCTATTTGTATTAATGATATGAAGATTCCGCTGAGTAAAGAAGATTTCATTGAAAAAGCGGAAAATGATGTCATGGATGTCGGCCAACAGTATTCTGACGGTCTGATAACCTCCGGTGAAAAATATAATAAAGTTGTCGATATCTGGTCCAAGGTCAGTGAGGATGTCGCCAATGAAATGATGGACGGCATAAAAGTTGAGTATGTTCGGGACCGCGATAATAAGTTGATTGAGACACCAAGTTTTAATTCGATCTTTATTATGGCTGATTCTGGTGCCAGAGGTTCACGTGATCAGATCCGGCAGCTGGCCGGAATGCGCGGTCTGATGGCCAAGCCATCGGGCGCTATTATCGAGACGCCGATTAAGGCTAATTTTCGGGAAGGACTGGGAGTACTGGAATATTTTATTTCCACCCATGGTGCGCGGAAGGGTCTTGCCGACACCGCCTTAAAGACCGCCAATTCAGGTTATCTAACCCGGCGACTGGTTGACGTTGCCCAGGATGCAACAATTATTGAAGCGGATTGTCAGACAATTGATGGCATCGTAGCCGAGCCATTGATGGATGGGGGTGAGGTAATTGTCCCACTGGGAGATCGTATTTTAGGTCGGGTCACCCTCGAGTCTGTAGTCGATCCCTATAGTGGTGAAGTAATTGTCGCTGAGGGTGAGGAAGTTACCGAAGCGAAGGTCAAACAGATCCATGAGGCAGGCATTGACCGGGTTTATATCCGCTCAGTGCTAACCTGCCGTACTCGCCGCGGTGTCTGTGCCGCCTGTTATGGTCGTGACCTTGGTCGTGGTCATATGGTGAATATCGGTGAGGCTGTTGGTATTATTGCCGCGCAGTCTATTGGTGAGCCAGGAACACAGTTGACGATGCGGACCTTCCATATTGGCGGTACTGCCAGTCGTGCCATTGAGCAGGCGGAGGTTCAGACTCAACGCGGCGGTTTGGTTGTCTTTAAAAACATGCATTATGTCGAAAATAATCTGGGTGTCAAGATTGTTATGAATCGTAATGCAGAAATTACCATCAAAGATGAGCTCGATCGAGATCGTGAACGCTATAAAATCAATTATGGTGCGCAGATCTTTGTGAAAGATGGTGAGACGGCCGAGGCCGGAATGATACTGGCAAAATGGGATGCCTATACTATTCCTATTGTCAGTGAGGTCGGTGGTATCATCAAATATGGTGACGTTATCGAGGGTGTAACCATGCAGGAGAAGCTGGATGGCGTGACCGGTAAGTCCAGTAAAGTCATTGTCCATTCAAGTGCCACTGCCCAGTTAAATCCCCGGATCAGTGTGAAGAATGAACGCGGTAAAACCCTGAAACTACCTAATAGTGAATCGTTTGCCCGCTATAGTCTGCCCGTCGGATCTTTCATCTCGGTTGATGAGGGTGAAATTATTGAGCCTGGTGCTATTGTCGGTAAGATTCCTCGCGAATCATCGAAGACCAAAGATATTACCGGTGGTCTGCCGCGAGTGGCCGAGTTGTTCGAAGTTCGGAAGTCGAAAGATCCGGCTATTATCTCGCAAATTGATGGTCGGGTCAGTTTCGGCAAGGAACTGAAGGGTAAACGGCGGGTGGTTATTACTCCTGAATATGGACAGCCTGAAGAGTATCTAATTCCCAAGGCCAAGCATACCATCGTTCATGAAGGTGATTATGTCCAGGCCGGTGAACCTTTAATGGAAGGAGTAGTTCTACCCAATGACATTTTAAGGGTCCTTGGCGTCAAAGAGCTGGCTAAATTCCTGGTCAATGAGGTCCAGGAGGTTTACCGCCTGCAAGGGGTTAAGATCAATGATAAGCATATTGAAGTCATCGTCCGTCAGATGCTGAAGAGGGTGCAGATCACCAATGCAGGTGATTCCCGTTTTATGATTGGTGAACAGGTAGAATGGTGGAAATTTGAAGAGGAGCGTGAACGTCTTTTTGCCGAAGGAAAGATGCCGGCCGTTGCCGAGCCTATGCTGTTAGGTGTCACCAAAGCATCGCTATCAACTGAAAGTTTTATTTCGGCAGCCTCCTTTCAGGAAACAACAAAAGTACTGACCAATGCTGCCATGGCGGGTAAAATTGATGAGCTGGCAGGCCTGAAAGAAAACGTAATTATGGGCAGGTTGATTTCAGCTGGTACCGGCTTACGGGGCAATTCATAGAGAACTAATTTTATCGCAATTTCTTTTTTGTATTGACACTGAAATGACATTGGGGTAAATATCTTTGGTTGTGTTCATTGTTCATGGATGATTCGCTTATAATTTGTGTGAGCGATAAAGTTGTGAAGAATAATAAAATAAGGGTAAGCGAACAGGAGCAGTAAAAGTAATGCCGACAATAAACCAGCTCGTTCGACAGGGCAGAAAAAAAATAGTCAAGAAAACTAATACTCCGGCGCTGAAAGGTTCTCCTCAAAAGCGTGGTGTTTGTGTTCGTGTTTATACTACAACACCAAAAAAACCAAACTCTGCGCTCCGTAAGGTGGCCAGGGTGAGATTAACCAACGGGATTGAGGTTACTTCATATATCCCCGGAATTGGCCATAATCTGCAGGAGCATTCAGTTGTGCTGATCAGGGGAGGTCGAGTAAAAGATCTTCCCGGTGTAAGATATCACATAGTTCGCGGCACGCTTGATACCCTTGGGGTCTCCAATAGGCGGCAAGGTCGTTCGAAATATGGTGCGAAGCGGCCTAAATAATAGGTTGTTCAATAGGTTGTTCATGCTGGTGAAAGAGGACTGAGATGCCGCGTAGAAAGATAGTAGAAAAAAGAGAAATTGATCCTGATCCACGTTATAATTCCGTCTTGGTAAGTAAGTTTACCAATGGCATAATGGAACGAGGCAAGAAGAGCGTTGCTCAGCATATTTTATATGGGGCTATGGATATCATAGCGGCCAAGGTAACTGAGAGTGATCCGCTGACTGTTTTTGAAGAGGCCATGGAAAAGGTTCGTCCTAAGGTTGAGGTTAAGTCTCGACGAGTTGGCGGTGCCACTTATCAGGTGCCGATGGAAGTTAGGCAGTCAAGAAGAAATGCCCTGGCTATGCGCTGGATCATCAGTTATGCCAAGTCGCGTTCCGGAAGATCTATGGCAGAGAAGCTGGCTGCCGAATTGATGGATGCCTTTAATAATCGTGGTGCCGCTGTAAAGAAACGTGATGATACCCATCGTATGGCTGAGGCCAATAAGGCATTTGCCCATTATCGCTGGTAGTTTTTTTTCGAGCTAGCGATAATAATTACCTTAGGTGATGGTCGTCAAGTTTTGATTGTTTTGAGGATTTTTGATGACTGTCCATGAAGACCTGTCTAATGTCCGCAATATTGGCATTATGGCCCATATTGATGCTGGCAAGACGACAACCACCGAACGGATTCTTTATTATACCGGACGGTCACATAAGTTAGGCGAAGTTCATGATGGCAATGCTGTTATGGACTGGATGGAGCAGGAACAGGAGCGAGGGATTACAATAACCTCAGCAGCAACTACTTGTTTCTGGCGTCATTGTAAGATCAACATCATCGATACTCCCGGCCATGTTGACTTCACGGTTGAGGTTGAGCGTTGTCTAAGGGTTTTGGATGGTGTAGTTGCTGTTTTTTGTGCTGTTGGTGGAGTTGAGCCGCAGTCTGAGACGGTATGGCGCCAGGCTGATAAATATGCTATTCCAAGAATAGCATTTATTAATAAGATGGATCGTGTTGGGGCTGATTTTGATCATAGTCTCAAGATGATTGCAGAAAGACTGGGGGCTAACCCTGTCGCTTTGCAACTTCCTGTCGGGAGTGAGTCGGAATTTGAAGGAATTATCGACCTTATAGAAGGGAAGATGTTCGTCTTTGATGAAGATTCGCTTGGTCAGGAAGTCAGGGAATTAGATGTCCCTGAGAATTATATACAAAAATTCACGGCCGCACATATGGTGCTCCTCGAAAAGTTGGCCGACTTTGATGAGGGGATCATGGGAAAATACCTGGAAAACAAACCAGTGTCACCTGAAGAGATCTATTTTGCTCTCAGGAAAGCCACGCTGAGTCTTGATCTGGTTCCCGTCCTTTGTGGCAGTGCCTTTAAAAATAAAGGGATTCAACCCTTGCTTGATAGCGTGATTCGTTATCTTCCTTCTCCTCTTGATGTGCCAGCGGTGGAAGGAATTGATGAAAATGGTCAACTCGTAAGGCGCGAGGCAAGTGATGACGCTCCTTTCAGTGGTCTTGTCTTTAAATTGATGAGTGATGCCTTTGTTGAGAACCTGGCATTTGTGCGCATTTATTCCGGCAAGATTAAAGTTGGCGACCGGGTTTATAATCCTGTAAAAAAGAAACAGGAAAAGATTGTCAAGATACTTAAACTGCATGCTAATAAACGGGAAGAAGTAAAAGAGCTGGGCTGCGGTGATATAGGGGCTGTGATCGGTCTTAAGTTTACAACGACAGGCGATACCCTCTGTGCCAGCAATGATTGCATAGTTCTTGATATGATGGATTTTCCCAAGCCCGTTATTGGTATTGCCATTGAGGCCAAAAGTAAGGCGGATGAAAAAAAGCTTGCTGATTCCTTAAGAAAGCTGGCCCTCGAAGATCCTTCTTTTACCATATCGGTTAATGAAGATACCGGCCAAACTATTATTGCCGGTATGGGTGAGCTGCATCTGGAAATTATTATTGATCGTTTGCTGAATGATTTTAAAGCCTCTGCCAATGTAGGTAAACCGCAGGTTGCCTATAAGGAAACTATCAGTCTGGCCAAAGAGGCAGAAGGCAAATTCGATCAGCATACTGGCGCGAAAGGTCAGTATGGACATGTAGTTCTGCAGGTGGAGCCGCTTGCCCGAGGAGTTGGTTTTGTCTTTGAGTGCAAGGTAAGCGAAGAACTGATTCCAGGGATTTTTCTTAAGGCTATTGAGAAGGGTATTTATGATAGCCTCGATTCCGGACCACTGATCGGCTATCCGCTGACCGATTTGAAAGTAAATCTGGTTGGTGGTTCTTATCATGAGGATGAATCGACCGAAATGGCTTTCGGTATATCAGCTGCGATGGCTATTCGGCGGGTGGTGGTTGAAGCCGGCCCTTTACTTTTGGAACCAGTAATGCAGGTAGAAGTTGTGACGCCTGAGCAGTATCTGGGTGAAGTAATTAATGATCTCAACAGTAAAAGAGCAAAAATCGGAATTGTTGAGACTGTTAATAATATACAATTAGTTCATGCACAGGTTCCTTTGGCTGAGATGTTTGGTTATTCAACATCCTTGCGTTCAGCAACTCAGGGCCGTGCCAATTTCTCCATGCGATTTTTAGAATATGATGTAGTGCCTGCACAAAAGGCAGATTTGATAATAAAAAAGATCAGAGGGATTTAAGTTCAAACATATTGAGGTATTACTATGGCAAAAGAAAAATTTGATAGAAAGAAGCCACATGTAAATGTAGGTACTATTGGTCATATTGATCATGGTAAAACAACCCTGACCGCTGCGATAACCCGCGTATTGTCAACCAAAGGTCTGGCTAAGTTTACTGATTTCAGTGATATTGACAAGGCGCCGGAAGAGAAAGAGCGTGGTATTACCATCGCCACCGCTCATGTCGAGTATGAGACAGTAAATCGGCATTACGCCCATGTTGATTGTCCCGGCCATGCTGATTATATCAAGAACATGATTACCGGCGCAGCCCAAATGGATGGGGCGATCCTGGTCGTTGGGGCCAATGACGGTGCCATGCCTCAGACTCGGGAGCATATCCTTCTTGCCCGTCAGGTTGGCGTACCCTGTATCGTGGTTTTTTTGAATAAATGCGACATGGTTGATGATCCGGAACTTATTGAACTGGTCGAGATGGAGCTGCGTGAGCTTCTGGATAAGTATGATTTTCCTGGCGACGATGTGCCCATCGTGCAGGGTTCAGCCTTAAAAGCCCTGGAGAATCCTGACGATCCTGAGGCCGCCAAGTGTATATGGGACCTGATGGAAGCAATCGATACCTATGTCCCGGAACCAAAACGTGATATTGATCTGCCTTTCCTGATGCCTGTTGAGGATGTGTTTTCCATCTCAGGTCGTGGCACAGTTGCTACTGGTCGGATCGAGCGTGGTATAGTTCATGTTGGTGATGAGGTAGCAATTATTGGCATTAGTGATACTGTCAAAACGACAGTTACCGGTGTTGAGATGTTCCGGAAGATTCTTGATGAGGGTCAGGCCGGCGATAATGTCGGAGTGCTGCTGCGTGGTACCAAGCGTGAAGACATCCAGCGTGGTCAGGTTCTGGCTAAGCCAGGTTCCATTACGCCTCATACCAAGTTTAAGGCCGAATGCTATATCCTTGGTAAGGAAGAAGGTGGTCGCCATACGCCATTTTTTAATGGCTATCGGCCCCAGTTTTATTTCCGGACAACAGATGTAACCGGTATCGTGACCCTTCCCGAGGGCACCGAGATGGTAATGCCAGGAGATAATGTTTCAGTAGTTGGAGAATTGATTACCCCTATCGCTATGGATGTTGGTCTTCGGTTTGCTATCCGTGAGGGTGGTCGGACTGTTGGGGCCGGTGTTGTCAGTGAAATAATTGCTTAAAAAGGTTGGATATGATACCTACAGATAAAATTCGCATTCGCTTAAAGGCATATGACCATAAACTTCTTGATCAATCAACATCAGAGATCGTTGAAACCGCAAGGCGTACAGGTGCTGCCGTTGCTGGTCCTATTCCACTGCCGACCTCAATAAATAAATATTGTGTTCTTCGTTCTCCGCATGTCAACAAGAAGTCCAGAGAACAATTTGAAATGAGAACCCATAGGCGGTTGCTTGATATCTTGGAACCAACGCAACAGACTATTGACATGTTGATGAAACTTGAGCTTTCGGCAGGTGTTAATGTCGAGATTAAACTGCCTTAACGGTAGTATTGTTTTAGAATACAAAAGTAACGGATAATATCATGCCAAAGACAATGGGTATTTTGGGTAAAAAAATCGGGATGACCAGGGTTTACAGTGAACTGGGTCAGGCTACTCCTGTTACTGTGGTTGAGGCTGGTCCTTGCAAAATATTGCAGGTTAAATCACCTGTTAAGGATGGTTATAGTGCTATCCAGGTTGGTTTTGCTGAAAAAAAGGCTTCCAGGGTTAATCAGGCACTGACTGGTCATTTCAACGCTTCTGGATCGGAGGCTTTTTATTATATCAGAGAATTTAGAGTTGCAGATTCGGCCCAATATGAACTGGGACAGACCATCAGCTTAGAAGTACTTTTTAAGGTTGGTGATCTTGTTGATGTTCAAGGTACCAGCAAGGGCCATGGCTTTCAGGGGGTAATGAAGCGACATGGTTTTAGTGGCGGTCCTGCCGGTCATGGTTCACGTCATCATAGGGCTCCCGGTTCTATTGGTTGCAGTGCCTGGCCTGCCCGTGTTGTAAAGGGGAAAAAAATGCCTGGTCGAATGGGAAATGACACTGTATTGACTAAGAATGTTATAATTATAGACGTTCGTGCCGAAGAAAACATACTTCTGTTGAAGGGACCAGTTCCAGGTGCAAAACAGAGTCTTTTGAAAATCTTCAGTAAATAAATGATTCTGTTATCCGCTTGGGCCTAAGGAGAAAAAAATGTCAACTGTAAGTGTATTTAATATTAAGAACGAAAAAGTAGGCGAGATCGAACTGAACGAAAAAGTTTTTGATCTTGTGGTGAAAGAGCATTTATTGCATGATGTGGTAAAAATGCAACTTGCCGGAAGACGTGCCGGCAATGCCTGTACTAAGACCAGGATTGAAGTCAGTGGTGGTGGTGTTAAACCGTGGCGGCAAAAAGGCACCGGTCGTGCCAGGGCAGGAAGTAATACATCACCAATTTGGCGTGGTGGTGGCGTTGCCTTTGGTCCTAAACCCAGAGATTACAGCCTTAAATTAAATCGCAAGGTGAAAAAGCAGGCTCTGGCCATGGCTATGAGTGCCAGGTTGCAGGAAGGAAATCTCATCGTTCTTGATGATTTCACCTTGGATACAATTAAGACCAAAGAATTTGTCAATATAATGAATGTGCTTGATATCAAAAACGGGCTTATCATTACTTCTGGCATAAATGAAAACGTAAGTAGATCCGGACGGAATGTAAATGGCTTTAAGGTCTTATCAACAGAAGGATTAAACGTTTATGATATCCTTCTTCATAAAAAGCTCGTCCTGTTACAGCCCGCTATTGAAGGACTTGAAAAAAGGGTGATAGCATGAAAAATATGTATGATGTACTAAAAGGTCCTTGCCTTACAGAAAAGGCTGCTTTGCTACAGGAATCAGATAATAAAATAGTTCTTAAGGTTCATCCTGATTCTAATAAAATTGCTATAAAGCAGGCAGTTGAGAAGATGTTTCCTGTCAAGGTCAAACATGTTCATACAGCCAATATGCATGGAAAGCAAAAGCGCGTCGGCAAGTATACAGGCTTCAGGAATGATTGGAAAAAAGCCTATGTAACTCTTTCCGAGGGCCAGATAAACTTTGCAGAAGAGTTGTAATGAGCAATAATTATCGAGTGGTAGAAGTAATTATTCATTCAGAAAGAAATCTATCTAAACCATCTGATGGAGCGACTGGGAAATCATGAGTATTAAGACATACAAACCGACATCGGCCGGTAAACGGCACCATGTGTCGATTCAAAATCCTGACCTATCAAATAAAAGACCTGAGAAAAGCCTTGTTACCAGTTTGTCCAAAACAGGTGGTCGTAATAATTATGGTCGTATTACTACCCGTCATATCGGTGGCGGCCATAAGCGTAAGTATCGGATCATAGATTTTAAGAGAAATAAAGTTGATATTAATGCCAAAGTAATTTCCATTGAATATGATCCCAACCGATCAGCTAATATCGCCTTGTTAAGTTATCTCGACGGCGAAAAGACTTATATTCTGGCCCCTGATGGTGTTTCGGTCGGTGATCAAATTGTGGCCGGTGATAATGTTGATATTCAGCCGGGTAACTGTTTACCGATGATGAATATTCCCCTTGGTACGATTATTCATAATATAGAGATGAAGATCGGCAAAGGAGCACAGATGGTTCGTAGTGCGGGAACATCGGCGCAATTAATGGCCAAAGAAGGTAATTCTGTGCTGGTCAGATTGCCTTCTAATGAAGTGCGTAAATTTCATAAACTTTGTCGTGCTTGTATTGGTCAAGTCGGCAATAGAGAGCATGAAAGTCAGAAATTGGGTAAGGCTGGTCGTACCCGCTGGCTAGGAACAAGGCCTTCTGTTCGTGGTGTTGCCATGAATCCTGTTGATCATCCAATGGGTGGAGGTGAGGGCAAAAGTTCAGGTGGTCGTCATCCTTGTACTCCTTGGGGTTATCCAACGAAGGGTTATAAGACGAGGACAAATAAGGCAAGTGATAAATATATTATCAAGAAGAGATCATAGACGTAAGGAGTAATGTATGGCTCGTTCAGTTAAAAAAGGTCCTTTCATTGATGACCATTTGATAAAAAAGGTAGAAAAAGCAAACGAGACCGCTTCCCGGAAGGTTATAAAAACATGGTCTCGCCGTTCTGATATTATACCTCAAATGGTCGGGCTAACTTTTGCGGTCCACAATGGAAAAAAATTTATACCAGTTTTTGTTTCGGATAATATGGTGGGTCATAAGCTTGGTGAATTTTCACCAACTAGGACTTATTATGGACATACCGCGGACAAGAAAGGTAAAAAGTAATTCTATATTTAAACGTCCTGGCAAGACCTATTAGGAGTAATTATTATGGAAGCTCGAGCCGTAGGGAGAGGGATACGTATATCACCTCAAAAGGCAAGACTTGTTGCTGATGTTGTTCGTGGAATGAATGTTGATAAAGCAATAAATACGCTGAATTTCATGCCCAAGAAAGGTGCTCGGATCCTGAAAAAGGTCTTGGGTTCTGCAATTGCTAATGCTACACAAAATGATAAAGTTGATGTTGACACACTTTACATTAAAAAAATATTTATTGATGGTGGACCATCTTTAAAACGTATTATGCCTAGGGCTCAAGGTCGAGCAACCGGTATAATCAAAAGAACGAGTCATATTACAGTAATATTGGATGAACAATAGTTCTTTACTTTATTGGCCGATATGAGTATGATTTAAAATTTTATTTTATGAACTAAGTATTTAGGTGGAGGATTGTTTTGGGGCAGAAAGTTAATCCATTAGGAATGAGACTTAATATTACCCGGACATGGGATTCTATCTGGTATGCAGATAAAAATTATTCAAAGTATCTCATCGAAGACCAGAAGATTAGAGAATTTTTCAAACAACGTCTTAGTCATGCCAGCCTTGCTAAGGTGATTCTGGAACGGACGGGTGAAAAAGTACGAGTTAAACTTTTTACTGCCCGACCTGGAATAGTCATTGGTAAAAAAGGTGCAGAAATTGAAACCTTGAAAAAGGATCTGGAGAAAAAGATTAATCGGTCTGTGGTAATTGATATTCAGGAAATTCGTAGACCTGAAGCAGACGCCCAGTTAGTGGCTGATAATGTTGCCGGACAGCTTATTAGAAGAGTAGCCTTTCGACGAGCCATGAAGAAAGCAGTTAGTTCTGCTCTGCGATTCGGCGTGAAAGGAATTAAGATTTCCTGCTCAGGTCGTTTAGGTGGTGCTGAGATGTCTCGCTGTGAGTGGGTCAGGGAAGGACGTGTTCCTTTGCATACACTGAGGGCTGATATTGATTATGCATTAGCAGAAGCAAATACAACATATGGTATTATTGGTGTTAAAGTTTGGATTTTTAACGGTGAAGTTTTAAGTGAAGCTGATTCCGCAGTTGGATAAGTTCTTTTAATGTTAAAGGTTCAACCATTTATATTCGGAGTATGAGATGTTAAGTCCTAAAAAGGTCCTTCATAGAAAGGTATTTAAGGGTCGTTTGACAGGAGCTGCATATCGTGGATCATCTTTGTCTTTTGGTGATTTTGGTCTTAAGGCCGTTGATTGCGGCAAAATGAGTGCGCGACAAATTGAAGCTGCTCGTATCGCTGTTAACCGAAAAATTAAACGTGGCGGTAAAGTCTGGATCAGAGTTTTTCCTGATAAGCCTATTACCAAAAAAGCGGCTGAGACAAGAATGGGAAAAGGGAAAGGTAGTCCTGAATATTGGGTTGCCCAGATCCATCCTGGTAAAATGATTTTTGAACTTGCTGGCATTGATGAAGAACTTGCGATACGTGCATTAACGTTGGCTGGCAATAAGTTGCCTTTTGCTACCAAGGTTGTTTCACGGAAGGATATGATATGAAAATGGTAGATATTCGTAAGATGTCTTCTGAGGAGCTTGCCAAAAAAGAAATGGATCTCCGAGAGGAAATTTCAAAACTGGCATTTCAGCATAGCATCAGGCCCCTTGAGAATACCTCAAGAGGATTAAAGCTTCGAAAAGATATAGCAAGAATTCATACTTTACGCACAGAAATGGCTCTTAGTTAAAATAAAATTATTTTTTAATTAAATCAAATCCTGCTTCCTAAAACTCGAATTGAAAAGATTATGAGTGAGATAAATAAAACAAAAAAGACTAAAACAGGTTCTGTTGTAAGTAACAGGATGGAAAAAAGTATTGTTGTGCAGGTTGAAAGAAAGATCAAGCATGCATTGTACGGTAAGTATGTTAAGAAAACTGTTAAGTATATTGCTGATGATCCTGAAAACTTGTGCAATATTGGTGATCTTGTTCTGATAGAGGAATGTCGTCCTTTGAGTAAAAGAAAGCGTTGGCGTCTTAGAACAATTATAGATCGATCGATTTAATAACATTTAGTTTTTGCAGTATATTACTGTGATCTGATACTGATGAAAAATCAGGTGAAATTATGATACAAACTGAAACAGTACTTAATGTTGCCGATAATTCTGGGGCGAAGAAAGTACTTTGCATGAGAGTGCTTGGTGGATCTCGAAAACGATTTGCTTCGATAGGTGATATTATTATCGTGGCCGTAAAAGAGGCAATTCCTCACGCCAAAGTTAAAAAAGGCGATGTCATGAAGGCAGTTATTGTTCGTACAGCTAAAGAATTAAGGCGTACGGATGATACCTGGGTTAAATTTGATGACAATGCCGCAGTTATCTTGTCTGGAAGCGGTGAACCACTGGGGACGCGTATTTTTGGTCCTGTGGCTAGGGAATTGCGTAGTCAAGGTTTTATGAAAATCATCTCATTGGCTCCTGAAGTTCTGTAGTTTCTTCCATATCAACAAAATGGCATACAGTTTATGAGCATAAAGGTATTGAAAATGGCAGATGGTAAAACATACCTGAAAAAAAATGATCAGGTTGAAGTAATTGCTGGAAAAGATAAAGGCAGAGTTGGCAAGATCTTACGGGTTATTCTGGACAAAGATAAAGCCATTGTTGAACGTATCAATATGATAAAGCGTCATCAAAAAGCTACGGAGATGAACCAACAGGGTCAGATCGTAGAAAAAGAGGCGCCTATTCATTTTTCTAATCTTCAATTGATCTGTCCAGGATGTACCAAGACTGGTCGTATTGGAAAAAGAATACTCGAAGATGGCACAAAAGTTCGCTTTTGTAAAAGTTGTGGTGAATCCATCGAGACTAAATCATAGTTTTTTAAGAAGCCTAAGCTAGGGGTTACAAATGGGTGCGCTGAAAGATTTTTATAATGAAAAATGTGTCCCTTCTTTGAAAGAAGAATTCGGATATTCTAATATCATGCAGGTCCCAAGGATACAGAAGATTGTTCTTAATATGGGGCTCGGTGAGGCTGTTCAAAATCCTAAAATTATTGAAGGTGCTGTAGAAGAACTTTCGAAAATTGCTGGACAGCGTGCTGTCATTACAAGAGCAAAAAAATCTATTGCTGGTTTTAAGTTGAGAGAAGGTGTGGCCATTGGTTGTTGTGTCACATTGCGTCAAGATCGTATGTATAATTTTTACAGTAAGCTTGTTAATATTGCTTTACCTCGGGTTAGAGATTTTCGCGGCTTATCTCCCAAATGGTTTGATGGCAGAGGAAATTTCTCGATGGGAATTAAAGAACATATTATCTTTCCTGAGATTGATTACGATAAAATAGATAAGATTAAAGGTTTTAATATTACTATTGTTACCTCAGCGCAAACTAATCAAGAAGGTCTTTCCTTGCTTAAATATCTAGGGATGCCGTTTAAGAAATAAGTCTGTCCAAGACTTTTTATATTAATTGTTAAGCAAGTGGAGGTTGTTTTGGCTAAAAAATCTTTGATAGCAAAAGCACAACGTGAGCCAAAATTCAAAGTAAGAAACTATAATAGATGCCCATTATGTGGTCGTCCTAGAGGTTTTATACGTAAGTTTGGCATTTGCCGCATATGTTTTCGCGGATTGGCATCTCACGGGCAAGTAACAGGTGTTGTGAAGTCAAGCTGGTAACTATTCGTTGTTTTGTATTTTTATTTTGATGAAGTAAAGGAGAGTTCGCCATGTCCATGAGCGATCCCCTGGCAGATATGCTGACCAGGTTGAGGAATGCAGTAATGGTAAAGTTTGATAGTGTTAAGATGCCTAAATCCAATGTAAAAGTTAGTATCGCCAAGGTACTAAAGGATGAAGGTTTTATATCTGACTATCATGTATCAGAAGAAGGTGTTCAGGGAACTTTGACCATTGATCTTAAATATGGATCAAACAAAGAACCTGTTATTGTTGGGATTAAGCGTATAAGTAAACCTGGTTTGAGAAAATATGCCAAAGTAGATGAGATTTCTCAAGTCCTGAATGGTTTAGGTATTGCTATAATTTCTACTTCTAGTGGTATTGTAACTGATAAAACCGCACGGGCCAACAACACAGGTGGTGAGATACTTTGTGAGGTTTGGTAACAAATCCACAAAATAACGGAGGTAGATATGTCTCGTATAGGAAAACAACCAATTCCTGTTCCTGCTGGTGTTACTATCATTATCGATGGGCAACAGGTGTCAGTAAAAGGTGGTAAAGGAATACTTGAGCGAACTGTTCGTGATGAAATAAAGCTTATACAGCAAGATAATGAGTTATTAGTAGAAACATACGATGATAGTACCAAGTCAAATGCGTTCCGGGGCTTATTCCGGAGTTTGATTAATAATATGGTCGTTGGCGTTGATCAAGGCTTCAAAAAAATAATGTTAATTGAAGGTGTTGGTTATAAAGCTAATGTTTCAGGGAATACTTTGACCCTTAATGTTGGTTATTCAAATCCGGTGGATTTTATTTTACCGGCAGGTATTACCGCCATTGTTGAAAATAATACTAAAATTAATTTAGAATCTATTGATAAAGAATTGCTGGGACTTACCGCTTCTAAAATTCGTAGTATCCGTAAACCTGAACCATATAAAGGCAAAGGAATACGCTATGCAGATGAGCACATTGTACGTAAGGTTGGCAAATCAGCTGGTAAAAAATAAACTTCCGTGATTTTTTGATGCGGTTCATTTAATAAATGGTACACAAACATGGCTAAGACAAATGCTAAGGCCACAGCACGCTTAAAGCGAGTAAGCCGGATCCGTAAAAAGATTGCCGGGACGACTGAGCGTCCTCGTCTTAGAGTTTTTAAAAGTAGTAAACATATATACGCCCAGATTATTGATGACAGTATTGGTAAGACAATAGTCTTCATGTCTACTGTTGATAAGGCATTTGATATTGGAGAGGGCAAAGGTAAAACAGGTGCTGCGGAAAAAGTAGGTGAGTTAATCGCCGCACGTGCTAAAGCAGCTGGTGTTGATAGAGTAGTTTTTGATCGTGGTGGATTTATTTATCATGGTCGTATAAAGGCAGTTTCCGATGGGGCTCGTAAGGGTGGGCTTCAATTTTAATGAACTTGTATTTTTAGGGGGTGTCCCTTGTCTGATTTTAAACGTTCCAAAAGTGAATCTTCTGAGGAACTGATTGAAAAGATTGTCTTCATCAACAGGGTTGCTAAGGTTGTTAAGGGTGGCCGACGATTCAGTTTTAGTGCAATTGTCGTTGTAGGTGATGGCAAAGGGAAAGTGGGTTATGGACTTGGCAAGGCCAATCAGGTTCCTGATGCCATTCGTAAAGGTGTTGACCAGGCAAAAAAAGATATGGTAGCTGTGTCCTTAACAGAATTTTCCATACCTCATACTATTATTGGTCATTATGGTGCCGGTAGAGTTCTTTTAAAACCAGCATCAGAGGGTACTGGAGTAATTGCTGGTGGACCGATACGTGCAGTTCTAGAGGCCGCTGGGGTCACTAATATTCTTACCAAATGTCTTGGATCTCATAATCCACACAATATGGTTAAGGCGACTTTAAGTGGACTCAGGAATTTACGCTCTGCTAAAAGTATTGCCACATTGCGTGGAAAAAACGTAGACGAAATTACCGCATAACAACAACTTGAGCACATTCTCTTATAATAGTAGAGCCTATGAAGAGATGTGCTTTTTTATATTATTTGAAATAAAAAGGTAGTCAAATGGCCGAGACAATAACATATACTTTGGTCAAGAGTGGAATTGGCAGTACTAAAAAAATTAGAGCCACTCTGACAGGTCTGGGATTGACCAAGATGCAGAAAACTGCTACGCGTAAGAATACACCTGAGATCAGAGGTATGCTTAATAAGGTTGGACATCTCGTTCAAGTTGAGGAGATTTGAAATGATTACATTAGGAAATCTTTCGCCTAACATAGGCTCAAACCGCAAGAGAAAACGTGTCGGTAGAGGACAAGGTTCGGGGCGTGGTAAAACTGCAACCAGAGGACACAAAGGAGCTAACTCCCGCTCAGGTTCTGTGGTTCGGCCTGGATTTGAAGGTGGTCAGATGCCCTTGCAGCGTCGTTTACCGAAACGTGGGTTCCATAATAAATTTAAAGTTGAATTTGCTATTATCTCACTTGCTCAATTGAATCAATTTGAAGCAGGCACTGTTATTACTGCTGACCTGTTGGTACAGAATGGTATGGCTAAAAAAGATCAATTAATTAAAGTGCTTGCAAATGGTGAACTTACTCATGCTCTCACATTAAACATTGATAAAATTAGCGCTGGTGCCAAAGGAAAGGTTGAAGGCGTTGGTGGAAATGTTATTGAGGCTGAATAGTTTTTGTCTATCGTCATCCAACGGTACAGAAATGCTATAGTTGTCACAATTAATTCTGTAATATTAGATTTCAGTACAGGTTAAAATTAATGAGCGGATTACAAAGAGCTGCCAATATCCCAGAGCTTCGAAAGAGAATTTTTTTTACTCTTGCCATGCTTGCTGTTTATCGGATGGGCGTGCAAATACCTACGCCAGGTATTAATGGTGAAGCGGTTGCTGCTTTTTTTCAGCAATATGCTAGCTCTTTATTTGGCATGTTTAACATGTTTTCCGGAGGGGCATTGGAGAATTTTTCCATCTTTGCCTTAGGCATCATGCCTTATATTAGTGCCTCAATTATTATTCAACTGCTGACAGTAGTCGTACCACAGCTTGAGGCCTTATCGAAAGAAGGTGAGGCTGGGAAAAGAAAAATCACCCAATATACTCGTTATGGTACTGTCGGGCTTGCTTTAATCCAAGGTCTCTTTATCAGTGCTGGTTTGGAGGGAATGAGTGGACCGGGCGGTGAAATTATAGTTCTTGATCCCGGCCTTCAGTTTAAACTGATGACGATGCTGACTCTGACAGCTGGCACTGCCTTTATCATGTGGTTGGGTGAACAAATAACAGAGCGTGGCATTGGTAATGGTATTTCTTTAATCATTTTTGCCGGAATCGTTGCTAGTGGTCCTGCTGCAGTTGCTAATTCCATTCAGCTGGTAAAAGCCGGAGAGATAGCTCTCTTTTTTATTCCTTTTATTTTAGTCTTTATGGTTGCCGTTGTTGCTATTATTGTCTTTTTTGAAACCGCTCAGCGACGAATTCCAATTCAATATGCTAAGCGCGTTGTTGGTAAAAAGGTATATGGCGGTCAGAGTTCTCATCTTCCTTTGAAGATAAATATAGCGGGAGTCATTCCTCCTATTTTTGCCTCATCGATTATGATGTTTCCTGCGACTATTGGTAGCTTTATCCAGATAGATTGGGTCCAGCAGGTATCAGCTGCCCTTTCACCCGGAACAGTCTATTATTATATTTTGTTTGTCGGAATGATTGTCTTTTTTTGTTTTTTTTACACTGCAGTTACATTTAAGCCTGATGATGTGGCGGAAAATTTGAAAAAAAATGGTGGCTTTGTTCCTGGAATCCGGCCTGGTAAAAAAACAGCTGAATTTATTGATAAATCTTTAACCAGATTAACCGTTGTTGGTTCTATTTATCTTAGTCTGGTATGTGTGCTGCCGACCATGTTGATTTCAAAATTCAATCTGCCTTTTTATTTTGGCGGAACAGCGCTGCTGATTGTGGTTGGTGTGGCAATTGATACTATGTCACAGATTGAATCCCATCTTGTAATGCGCAACTATGAAGGTTTTATGAAGGCTGGTAAGATCCCTAGTCGCAGATAGTTTTAAGAAAAGCAGTAATTAATTTGTCTAAATCAATTATAATTAAAAGTCCAGACGAAATTTGTCATATGCGGGGCGCCAATCAGATTGTGGCGGAAGTTCTTCATAAGTTGCATGAAATTGTTGAGCCCGGTATTACGACATATGAGCTTGATAAATTTGCTGAAGATTTATGTCTCCAGCGAAAAGCCATTCCTGCCTTTAAGGGTTATCGAGGGTTTCCTGGATGCTTATGTGTGTCGCTGAATGAAGAAGTTGTCCATGGTATTCCTTCGCGTAAGAGAAAGCTCGTAAAAGGGGATATTTTGTCAGTTGATTTTGGGGTTCTTTTTAATGGTTATTTCGGCGATTCAGCCGTTACTTTGCCAGTGGGTGCTATAACCAGTGATAAAGTAAAATTACTCCAGATTACAGAACAATCTTTATTGTTAGCTATTGATCAGGTGCAGATAGGTAATAGGATTTCTGATATATCCAACGCAGTTCAACGACATGTTGAAGATAATGGTTTTTCAGTAGTTCGTCAGTTTGTTGGACATGGTATAGGTACTTCGTTGCATGAAGGACCGGAAATACCTAATTATGTTCAGAGTGACCGCTCTCCCCGTATTATTGCAGGTATGGTTTTGGCCATAGAGCCCATGGTAAATATGGGAACTCATAAAGTCTCAGTACTTAAGGATGGCTGGACTGTTATTACTGCAGATAAGAAATGTTCGGCTCATTTTGAACATTCAGTAGCCGCAACCATTAATGGTCCTTTTATCTTAAGTTCTAGAAAGAACTTTGAAATAAAGAAATAAATACTTCTCTTTTTATAACAGATATATTATATTTTGAAATTTTTTGGTCTAATTTTATATTAATCCAGGAGCAGGTATGGCAAAAGAAGAGGCCATAGAGGTCGAAGGCACCATAGTTGAACCTCTACCAAATGCTATGTTCCGAGTTGAGTTGGATAATGGACATAAAGTATTGGCGCATATATCCGGTAAGATGAGGATGCATTTTATTAAGATCTTACCTGGTGATCGGGTAACAATAGAACTATCGCCCTATGATCTGTCACGTGGTAGAGTCACTTTCAGAGCTAAGGGTGGTAAAAAGAAATAAAAGTGAGAATGATATTATGAAAGTACGTTCATCTGTTAAAAAAATGTGCAGTGATTGCAAAATTCTTAAGCGTAATGGTGTTGTCAGAGTTTCTTGTAAATTGAAGAAACACAAGCAACGTCAGGGTTGATTTTTCCTTCATTTAATTTATTTTAGAAGTAATAACATAATCACAAAACCATCTGAGGAGATACAATTTTGGCACGCTTATCAGGAATTGACCTTCCGAAAAATAAACATATTGATCGTGCGCTTACCTATATCCATGGTATTGGGCTAACATCCTCCAGACAGATACTGGATAAAGCTGATTTGCCTTACACTATGAACAGTGATGATCTTAGTGGTGATGATGTAGCCCGTATACGGAAAATTATTGAAGATGAATATACCGTCGAGGGTGATCGAAGACGTGAGGTCTCCATGGATATAAAGAGACTTATGGACTTGGGTTGTTACCGAGGAAAAAGACATCGGATGGGTCTTCCTTGTCGAGGCCAAAAAACGAAAACAAATGCCAGAACTCGTAAGGGACCACGTCGCGGTGCAGCTGCACGTCGTAAATAAAATATATACTGAAAAGGTAAAACAATGGCCGGTGCAAAACGTGCAACTGCACGCAATAAAAAAAGAGTTAAAAAGAATATCCCTGAAGGTATTGTGTTTATTTATTCAACATTTAACAATACTATTGTTACCATATCTGATACGCAGGGTAATGTTATATCCTGGTGCAGTGCTGGTATCTTAGGCTTTAAGGGTTCCCGTAAAAGCACTCCTTTTGCCGCTCAAAATGCACTGGCTGAGGCAAGCCAAAAGGCTGCTGATCATGGAATGCGTAAAGTTGAGGTCAAGGTCAAAGGCCCTGGTCCTGGGCGGGAAGCTGCGTTACGGGCTTTAACCGCTACAGGTTTTGAGGTGACCCGCATTTGTGATATTACTCCTGTTCCTCATAATGGTTGTAAGCCTCCCAAGCGTCGTCGAGTTTGATCAAGATGATGTTATAAATAGTAAAAATAATTAAATAATAGAAGGTGGAGGACTAAGTGGCTAGAATCATAGGTGCGGCATGTCGTCGTTGTAGACGTGAAAACCTTAAGTTATATTTAAAAGGTGACAGGTGTTATTCAGATAAATGTGCATTTGAGCGTCGGGCTTTCGGTCCTGGACAGCACGGACAGGCACGATTTAAAAAAGTTTCTGACTATGCCCTGCAATTGAGAGAAAAACAAAAAGTCAAAAGCATGTATGGTGTACTGGAAAGCCAGTTCAGAATTTGCTTTCATAAAGCTGACCAGCAGAAAGGTGTTACCGGTGAAAATCTCCTGGTAAATCTTGAGAGAAGACTGGATAATACCATTTTTCGTATTGGTTTAGCTTCATCCAGAAATCAGGCCAGACAGTTTGTTTTACATAGTCATATCCTGGTTAATGGTAAAAAAGTAAATATTCCTTCTTTTCTGGTTGGAGCTGGAGATGAAATTTCTGTAAAGGAAAAAAGCAGAAAAAATTCCTTTATTACTGACAACTTGGAAGCTGTTGCCCGTCGTGGGGTTCCTAGTTGGTTAGAGCTCGATAAGGATAATTTTAAGGCTACAGTAAAGACTCTTCCCAGCCGAGAAGAGTTAACCATGCCGATTCAAGAGCACCTTATTGTAGAACTTTATTCTAAATAATTTAATTAGTTATTTCCATAGCTACTTTTTAATTAAAAGTAGCTATGGAAATTATTTTAATGTGTTTGTAATTGAACTGCCATTTACTTATTTAATATTTAAATAAGCTGGTTAGTTATTATGAACTTCTTATAGATGATTGTTACGCAGAGAAGGAACTATATGACCCAAACTGCTGAAGAAAAAATTCCATTTTATCGTAATTGGCGCCAATTGATTCAGCCTGAAAAGTTAGAGGTTGATAAGGGAAGTCATAATGAATCGTACGGTAAATTTGTTTGTCAGCCTCTTGAACGAGGATTTGCTTCTACCATAGGTAACTCTCTACGTCGAATTTTGTTGTCATCAATACAAGGTGCAGCAATAACAACGGTTAAGATTGATGGTGCCCTTCATGAGTTTACTGCTATGAAGGATATAGTAGAGGATGTAAGTGAAATTGTTTTAAATCTTAAACAAGTTCGCCTTAAACTTAATAAGCCTGATTCTCAGACTGTCATTATTGATAAAATGGGACCTGGGCCTGTGACAGCTGCCGATATTAAAGGATCATCTTTTGTTGAGGTAATGAATAATGATCAGTTGCTTTGTACTTTAACTGGAAAAACTCGTTTTTATGCTGAGTTAACAGTTGAATGGGGTAAAGGATATCAACCGGCTGAAAAGCAGTCTAAAGAGAATCTTTCTATCGGTCAGATTCCTATCGATGCTATATTTACTCCGGTAAAACAGATACAATATGTTGTTTCTCAAGCGCGGGTAGGGCAGCAGACTGATTATGATAAATTGACTATCGAGATTGAGACTGATGGCAGTATTAAACCAGAAAATGCTCTGGCTTTTGCTGCAAAAATTCTTAAAGAGCAGATGACTATTTTTATCAATTTTGATGAAGGAACTGCTGAGCCTAAAGTCGGGATTGGTGAGCCAGTTATTGAACCAGAAAATGAATTTTTAAATCAATCGGTAGAAGATTTGGAACTTTCTGTCCGTTCAGCTAATTGTTTAAAAAATGCCGGGATTGATTTTATTGGCGAACTTTGTCAGAAAACTGATCAGGAAATGTTGAAAACTAAGAATTTTGGCCGTAAATCCTTAAATGAAATTAAGGCTTTACTTGCTGAAAGAGATCTTACTCTTGGTCTCAAGTTTGAAAATTGGACACCGCCTGAAATTATCAAAAAAACTGAAGAACTAGAATAACTATTGTTTAATACTGAAAATAGATAATTTGTATCTATACCATCAACAGATTTGGTTGAGGAAGAATAAATGAGACACCGTAAATCAGGAAGAAAACTTGGACGTACCACTTCTCATCGCGAGGCGATGTTCAGAAATATGGTAACATCTCTATTTGAACATGAAAGAATTGTTACAACAACACCAAAGGCCAAAGAGGCTCGTAGTATTGCAGATAAGATGATTACTCTGGCAAAAAAGGGTGACTTGCATGCCAAGCGTCAAGCTTTGAGTTATATTCGCAGTAAAGATATAGTGGCAAAACTTTTTGATGTTATACAACTTAAATTTGCTGACCGTAATGGTGGTTATACCCGCATTATTCAAACTGGTGTTCGTCAAGGCGATGCAGCACCTATGGCCATCCTCGAATTAGTTGGTTATCAGGAGAATGGCGGAGTAGAAGATAATTAAAATATCTACACTTTATTGTAAAATAAACTAGTAAACTACTATGGATTAATTGGTAACATAGTTTTATAAGTTATAAAATTAGTAAAGTAGATTTTAAGGAAGCTGCCATGGATTAAATTCCACGGCAGCTTTTTTTTTCATAACCAAATGAAATTTAACACTATAAATGCTATTATATAAAAATGAATAATAAAAAAGAATTTCCTGAAGGCATGGTTCCCTTAAACAAGGATGAGTTCCAGTTTTCTTGTCACGCTGGAGTTGCTTGTTTTATGTCTTGTTGTAAAAATGTTGATATGATTCTTTACCCTTATGACATTATACGCTTGAAAAATTGTTTACAGATAAATTCTGAGATGTGCATGCGCCTGTATACGATACTGGTGCATGGAGATAATCCTTATTTTCCTACTGTTAAATTGAAATTGCCGGATAATGAAGACAAGGCCTGCCCATTTTTAGCAGAAGGTGGCTGTACAGTTTACCGGGACCGACCTTCTGCTTGTCGGTCCTATCCGCTCGAAAGAGCGGTTGAGCGTAATTTAGGGGCTGGTCGTTGTCAGGATTATTATTTTTTGACTGATCATGCTTATTGCCTGGGGCATCAAGAAAATAACTTTTATTCTGTCGCTCATTGGAAGAGGGAGCAGCAACTGGAAGCCTATAATAATATGAATGATCTGTGGGTTGACATGGATACCATTTTTGCTACAAATCCGTGGAAGGGAGAAGGTAAGGGTGGGCCTAAACAGCAAATGGCCTTTATGGTGAGTTATGATATAGATGGTTTTAGGTCCTTGGCAATGAGAGAAAATTTATGGGAGCAGTTTCGGCTCACCAAAGAGCTCAAAAGACGTCTTCAAACAGATGACAGTGCTCTGCTTCAGTTTGGTTTTGACTGGTTAAAATTGTTTTTAACAGGTAGTTCATCTCTGATACGGCGTTAATTTTGATTTTGATAAGTTGCAAAATACAATATCTCATGGTAAAAAGTAATATTTATAATTTTATTGCTTCCCTTGAAGAGGCAATAAGCAAAGATTGTTAAAAATACACACACCCCTCGCTGTGCCTGGTGTCATCATAGAACTTTATGAAAGTTTAAAAATGATAAATTTGGGGTGGAGGTTAAACCAGAAAACGGAGAACAAATGTCATTTGCTACAGTAAAAGAAATGCTTCAGGCTGGACTGCATTTTGGTCATCAGACACGTCGATGGAATCCAAAGATGAAACCCTATATCTATGGACCCCGTAATGGTATTTATATTATTAACCTGGATAAGACCAAGCGTATGTTTGATACAGCCTGTGATTTTCTTACCAAGGAAATTGCTAAAGGTGGATCAGTACTGTTCGTTGGTACCAAAAGGCAAGCTCAGGTTATAGTCCAGGAAGAAGCCAAACGTTGTAATATGTATTATGTCGATCATCGTTGGCTGGGTGGCATGATGACCAACTTTCAAACGATAAAGAACAGTGTTGATCGTTTGAAATTGATTGAATCTATGCAGGCTGATGGCTCTATTGCCCGCTTTCCTAAAAAGGAAATCGGACTGATGGAAAAAGAGAGGATTAAGCTGGAGCGTAATGTCGGCGGCATTAAGAATATGAGAAAGCTGCCTACTGTTATTTTTGTTGTTGATCCTAAAAAAGAGACCATTGCTGTATGTGAAGCCAAAAAATTAGATATTCCTGTGGTCGCCCTGGCTGATACGAACTGTGATCCGGATGGTATCGACTTTATGATTCCCGGAAATGATGATTCCCTGCGCTCTCTCAGGTTGGTCGTTTCTTGTATTGCTGAAGCTGTTCTGGCCGGTCAGGCGAAACTGGAAGGAGATGCTGCTTCAGATGAGGCCCTGGCTGCTGCCATGGGTGATGCTGGTTCAGAAATGGGACAAGTCGTTTCTGATACTGAGCAATAAATGCATAGGCACATATTCGTGCCTATTATGTCATTTTTTAGAAGGGGCTGTCTCATGACCGCCCCTTTGTTTTATCAGAGGGCGGACTTCTTGCCGATCCGGTCGTCTGTCCTGTGGTAAGTAAATATAAGTGTGCTTTTAGGCTTAATATAAGGAGGCTGATATTATGAACATAACAAGTCAAATGGTAAAAGACCTGCGTGATAAAACCGGTGCCGGCATGATGGATTGTAAAAAAGCGCTGAGTGAGCATGATGGCGATATGGAAAAGGCCATTGATTTTTTACGTCAGAAAGGGCTGGCTGTGGCAGCTAAAAGAGCTGGTCGCGCCACCAGTGAAGGGGTAGTTGAGACCTATATTCATGCTGGTGGTAAATTGGGAGTTATGGTGGAATTGAACTGCGAGACTGATTTTGTGGCCAAAACCGATGATTTTCGTCAATTTGCCCGTGATGTCGCCATGCATATTGCTGCCGCTAATCCTGTCTCTTTATCGCGCGAAGATGTGCCGGCTGACATTGTAGAAAGAGAACGACAAATTTATGTGCAGCAGGCCCTGGATACCGGTAAACCTGAAAATATTGTAGAGAAAATGGTAGTTGGTAAAATTGATCGTTTTCTGTCCGAAATTTGTTTGCTTGATCAGCAGTGTGTGAAGAATCCTGACAAAACTATTCAGGAAATGATCACTGAGCTTGTCGGAAAAATGGGTGAAAACATATCAATTAGACGTTTCGCCCGCTTTCAAGTTGGTGTATAAATTGTTATGTTCGGCTGATTAATAACAGCTTTTGACTTTTATTGATCAGCCTCCTTTCTAATAAGATTTATATTCTTTGACCTGTCACCCCCTCTTGTCTCTTATAATGCATTTATGAATGCAAAGGAACTTTCATGCCGATACAATATAAAAGAGTGTTGCTGAAACTGAGTGGTGAGGCCCTGATGGGTGAAGATTCATTTGGTATTAATACCAGTGTCATCGATTATGTAGCTGCCGAAATAAAAGAACTTGTTGGTTTGGGTATTGAACCTGGCATAGTGATTGGAGCCGGGAATATCTTTCGTGGCATCGCCGGGGCCAGTAAGGGCATGGATCGCAGTACGGCTGATAATATGGGCATGCTGGCCACGGTTATTAATAGTCTGGCCCTGCAGGATGCGCTGGAAAGAACTGGTGTTGTCACCCGAGTGATGTCGGCCATCCCCATGCAATCTGTCTGTGAGCCGTATATCCGACGTAAAGCAATCCGTCATCTGGAAAAAGGTCGAGTTGTTATTTTTGCCGGTGGCACCGGCAATCCTTATTTTACTACAGATTCAGCCGGAGTTCTCAGGGCACTGGAGATAGATGCTGATATAGTGATCAAGGCCACTAAGGTTGATGGCATCTATGACAAAGATCCGGTGGGAGCGCCTGATGCCGTAAAATTTGATCGTTTGACCTATGATACTGTCTTACAGAAAGGCTTACGGGTCATGGATGCTGCTGGTATTGCCTTGGCAAGAGATGGGAAAAAGCCAATCCTGGTGTTGAATATGAATAAAAAAGGCAATATTTTGAAGGCCGTTTCCGGGGAACAGGTAGGCAGCCTGGTAACGGTTTAATGTATACCGGTTTGATTTTAAGCAGGAGACCACATGAGTAATGCACTAAGAGAAATGGATGAAAAAATAGAGAAAAGTATTGAGGCCTTCAGGCATGAGTTGTCCAAGGTGCGTACTGGTCGAGCCTCTCTTTCTTTATTGGAAGGCATATCGGTTAATGCCTATGGCAGCGAAATGCCTTTAAGTCAAGTTGGATCTATGACCATACCAGAAAGTCGCATGATTGTTATTACTCCCTGGGATCCCCAGATGCTGCCGGCTATCGAAAAAGCCATTCTCAAATCTGATGTTGGTCTGACTCCTGCTAATGATGGCAAAATGATACGTCTTTCCATCCCGCAACTTACCGAAGAGCGTCGCCGGGAGATGGTTAAAATGGTCAAAAAAATTGCCGAAGAAATTCGTATTGCGGTCCGGAATATTCGTCGCGAAGCTATTGATGTGCTCAAAAAACAAAAAAAAGATAAAGACATATCAGAAGATGACCTGTTTAAGCTACAGGACGAGGCACAACAGAAGACTGATCAAACCATGAAATTGATTGATACCATCACCGCTGCCAAAGAAAAAGAAGTGATGGAAGTATAATCGCTGAGATAGCCGTATATTCTAATTACGTTATTTCATAACTTCCTGCTGGACTGGCAGCATAACTTAAGGTCACCGCTACTTCTTATGTCTCAAAGTCCTGTTATCGATCCTGCACGTATTCCTCGTCATGTGGCCATAATTATGGATGGTAACGGCCGATGGGCCCAGCAGCGCCATCAGCCGCGTCTGTTTGGACATAAAGCCGGTGTTGATTCGGTTCGGGATGTGGTGGAGGCCGCTCGCAAAATTGGCATTGAAGTCTTGACCCTTTATGCCTTTTCATCGGAGAATTGGAAGCGACCGGCCAGTGAAGTCAGCGGCCTGATGTCTTTTCTCAGGAGCTATGTTCAGTCTGAACTGGCGAGGATGTTACAAAATAATATCCGTTTGACTTGTATCGGCGAATTAGAACGACTCCCCCAGGACGTCCGTGCAGTGCTTGAGCATGCTCAAGCCGAGACTGCCCTCAACAATAAGCTGGTGCTCAATCTTGCGCTGAGCTATGGGGCTCGCTCTGAATTGACCAGGGCTATGCGCAATATTGCTGCTGCCTGTGCAGCAGGAGTTTTAAGAGCTGATGAGATTAGCGAAGAACTGATCAGCAGTTATCTGGATACGGCCGGAATGGTGGATCCCGATCTCTTGATTCGCACCGGCGGAGAGGCCAGATTATCAAATTTTCTTCTCTGGCAGGCTTCCTATAGTGAAATTTATTTTACCGATGTGATGTGGCCGGATTTTCGGACTGAATCTTTTATGCAGGCTATTGCCGATTTTCAGCAGCGTGAACGGCGTTTTGGCAGGATTAGCGCTCAATTGCATAATAATTATTAGCCAAGCCGGATGCCCGGCGCTTTACAGGATATTAGTTCTGGCCGATTTCTTGTCTCTGGTCATTGCTTTTAAAAAAAATATGAATCGATTGATTCCAGGTCTTGTCCTAGTCGTCTGCTGGTTACTCCTGCTCCTTTATGGCTCTTTTCAACTTTTTTTTCCGATTATATTACTTGTTATTATCATTGGTAGTTGGGAATATGGGCGGATGGCCTTTCCTGAAAAAAATATCAAATTTCGTTTTTTCTTGGCCTTTTTGGTGCTCCTTCCGGCCCTTTTTATTGTTCTTCTCCCGACTCTTGGCCTTACTGGTGGCCTCCTGCTTTCTTTTCTTATTTTAAGCGGCCATATACTTTATCAATACAGCAAGCTGCAAGAGCCGATGTTGTTATTGAGCCAAGCCTGCCTGGGTATTTGTTATGTCGGTTTTCTGGCGGCCCATCTTTTACTGCTCTATCAATTGCCGGAGGGACATAAATGGATTCTAGTCCTGACGGCGATCACCGCAGGATCTGATTCGGGTGCCTATTATTGCGGCAGACGTTTTGGCAAACATAAGCTGTGTCCGCTTGTAAGTCCCAATAAAACTATTGAGGGTGCAATTGGCGGGCTTGTGGTTGGCGTGGCAGTGGCTGCCTTAATGGTTATATTGCTGGCTCTGGAGGTGAGCTGGTTTTTCCTGGTACCGGTAGCAGTATTGTTGACCGGGGTCGGGATTATCGGCGATCTGATGGAATCTATTATCAAAAGGGCAACGAGCAGCAAGGATTCCGGGACTTTGCTGGGCGGCCATGGCGGTGTTCTTGATCGGGTGGATTCCCTTCTCTTTGCCGCCCCTGTTCTCTATTATTTCTTACTCTACTATCAGAGCCTGGCGCTGGTGGCCCGATGAAGGTCTTATCACTCCTCGGTTCGACCGGCTCTATAGGCTGTGCTGTGCTCGCAGTCGTCAGGCAATTCCCGGGACGTTATGCCATTGCCGGGCTTGCCGCCGGCAGAAATGTTGAATTAATCAGCAGGCAGGTTCGGGAGTTCTCTCCGGAACTGATTTCCGTGCTTGATGAAGAGCATGCCAGCCTGCTTAAGGATTTACTGCCAGTGAGCTACCATAACCGTATTGTCTGGGGCACAGAAGGCAATATTCGAGTTGCATCCCTTGAGCGAGCCGCCATGACCGTCTCAGCCATTGTCGGCGCCGCAGGATTGTTACCGACCCTGGCGGCCATTGAGGCCGGTAAAGATATCGCGCTTGCCAACAAAGAGACATTGGTCATGGCCGGTAAACTGGTAATGACGGCAGTTAAGCGCCATGGTGTGCGGCTGCTGCCCGTGGATTCTGAGCATAGCGCGATCTTCCAGGCTCTGGAAGCTGGTCGCAAAGAAGATGTCGCCAAGATTATTCTCACGGCTTCCGGGGGTCCGTTTTTGGCTAAAAAAGCCGGAGAAATGCTTCACGTCACGCGGGAGCAGGCCCTGGCCCATCCTAACTGGAGTATGGGGAAAAAGATATCTATTGACTCTGCAACCCTTATGAATAAAGGACTGGAGGTTATAGAGGCCAGATGGCTTTTTGATATGCCAATTGATGGCATTAAGGTAGTGGTCCATCCGCAATCAATTGTCCATTCTCTGGTGGAATTTCAGGATGGATCGGTAGTCGCCCAACTGGGCATTCCGGATATGCGTATACCTATTGCCTATGCCCTGTCTTATCCCAAAAGGTTGCCTCTGGCTCTTAAGCCGCTGCAGCTCTCGCAATGCGGCAATCTTCAATTCCATGAGCCTGATCATGAACGTTTCCCAGCCTTAGCCCTGGCCTACCAGGCCATACGCTATGGAGGAGTAATGCCGGCTGTCCTCAATGGAGCCAATGAAATAGCGGTAGGAGCTTTTCTCGAAGGCAGAATTAATTTTCCGGACATTATTGCTCTAGTGACGAAGGTTTTGGCAAAGGCCCCGGGCGGCAGCGAAGATTCCTTAGCGGATATTCTGGCCGCTGACTGCAGTGCAAGGTCGGAAGCTGAAGATCTCATCGTCGAGATGACCAGGTAATTTGCCGCCTGTGGATCAAGGAAGAGGTTGTGGCTTGGTCAGGAAATTAAAGTGTAACTGTTCAAAAATGTTTAGTGTAAAATGATAAAGATAGCCCTTGCAGGGGCATTTAATCTGATAGCAGATGCAAATTGCTGCTGTTCTGGCAATGACAACTTTTTTCCAGCTAACAAAAAAGGAATCCTTCCCTGAATGAATACCATGGTCTCTTTTATTATTGTCCTTGGCCTGCTTATTTTTGTCCATGAGCTCGGTCATTTTCTCTTTGCCAAGCTGTTTAAGGTAAAAGTATTAAAATTTTCTCTTGGTTTTGGTCCCAAGTTATTCGGCAGGAGCTATGGTGATACTGAATATTTGATCAGCGCTTTTCCTCTGGGCGGCTATGTCAAAATGTTTGGCGAGAATCCGGATGAACAGGATGTTGTGACTGATGAGCAGAAAGGATCGTTTGCCCATAAATCGGTGGTGCAACGTTTTTTTATTGTCCTGGCTGGTCCGATTTTTAATCTTTTGTTTGCGCTGGTGCTGTTTGCTGGTCTTTTTATGGCAATGGGTGTCCCTGATTCTCGAGATACAACAACCATCGGTCAGGTAAGTGAGAAATCTCCGGCGGCAGAGGCCGGTCTGATGGCCGGTGATACTATCGAACAAATCAATGGTCAACCCATTAATGGATGGCTTGATATTCTTAATACTGTCAAGGACAGTGGCGGGAAAGCCTTAACTCTACAGGTTAAGCGCGGTACGGCCCAGATAGATCTGGTGGTTACTCCGGCGGTTGATAATGTCAAAAATGTCTTTGGCGAGGTGGTCGAGCAGCGTTATATGATCGGTGTGGTCAAGGATGAAGCCCTTGTCTATGAAAGGGTGGGGGTCATAAAGTCTCTGCAGGCGGCAGCAGCCCAGACGTGGATGTATATTTCGCTGACAGTCCTGGGTTTTGCCAAGATCATTCAACAGGTAGTACCAATGTCAGAACTGGGAGGGCCGATCCTTATCGCCCAACTTGCTGGCCAGCAGATGTCAGCCGGCTGGATTCATCTTGTTTATTTCATGGGACTGCTCAGTGTCAATTTAGGTATCCTGAACCTTCTGCCCATTCCCGTGCTTGATGGAGGCCATCTTTTATTTTTAGGAATAGAGGGAGTTCGTGGTAAACCTTTATCCGAACGAGTGCAGATAGTGGCTCAGCAGGTGGGCATGGTCTTGCTGGGGTCGCTGATGATTTTTGTTTTTTATAATGATTTATTCAGAATATTCAGCAAATGAATAATGACTGGCCTTTGATCATGGCCATTGATACTGCCAGCAATTGCAGCTCAGTGGCCTTGACCCGCGGTAGCGTGCTCGGGGGTCAAGTTTTAGCCTCCCTGTCCTTGAACAGCAACGTCACTCATTCCCGACGTCTCTTGGCCGCCATTGACTGGTTGTTGACTGAAACTGCCATTGATTGGCCTGTTATTGCCGGCCTGGCCGTCAGTCTGGGACCTGGCAGTTTTACCGGTCTTCGTATTGGTATGGCCACCGTCAAAGGATTAGCGACCGCCATCGATAAACCCTTGCTGGGAGTATCGACCCTTGATGCCCTGGCAATGCAGTGTCCGGGCGACAGACTGATCTGCGCGGTGCTTGATGCCCGAAAGAAAGAAGTTTATTGCTGCTTTTATAAGTGTGATCAGCAAGGTGTTCCCCGCCGTGTCAGTCCTATCCAGGTCCTCAGCCCCCAGCAATTGGTTCAAGACATCTCAGAACCCGTATTGTTTGTCGGGGATGCGGTTATACTCTATGGCGATATCTGGCAGGATATTTTAGGGACTTATTTTGTCAGTGCTCCTCGGACGCTGCATTATCCTTGCGCCAGCGCCCTTGGTTTACTGGCAGGTGAGAAATTGCTGCAGGGTCAATTTCTTGATCCCGCCACAGCAGTGCCTTTATATGTGAGGGCCTCGGATGCAGAGTTGAGTCTGGGAACAGCTGGGATATAGCGTGGGCCGCATGATTGTTTCTAGAGGTACAGGCGGCGAGATTTTTTATATTTTTAAATAATGTTATTTTGTTGATGAACTGAAAGGCAGCAGGGGAAAAGGACATGATTTTGCGGCGGCAGACCAGGCAGATACAGATTGGCGATGTGTCCGTGGGCGGCAGTCATCCCATTACGGTACAGTCGATGACCAATACTGATACCCGAGATGTGGACGCCACTGTAGCCCAGATCCACGCCTTGGAAAAAGCGGGCTGTGAACTGATCCGGGTGGCCGTCCTTGATCTGGAGGCGGCAGTTGCTATTGCCCGGATTCGCCAGGCCATTGCCATTCCTCTCATCGCCGATATCCACTTTGATCATCGCCTGGCCGTGGCAGCCATGGAAAACGGGGCTCAGGCCATTCGCATTAATCCCGGTAATCTGGGCGGCCCGGACAAACTGGCCCGGGTCGTAGCTGCGGCCAAGATTTATCAGGTCCCGATCCGGGTAGGAGTTAACAGTGGTTCCATTGAAAAAGATCTGCTGAAAACACATGGCTATCCAACTCCGGATAATCCTGGCGCTCTGATCGAAAGTGCCCTGCGCAATGTCCGGCTGCTCGAAGATCTCGGCTTTTATGCAATCAAGATTTCTATCAAATCCTCTGATACCTTGACCACGGTCAGCGGTTATCAGGCCTTGGCCCGTAAAACTGATTATCCCCTGCATCTGGGGGTCACCGAGGCAGGCGGTTTGATTGCTGGTACCGTCAAATCAAGCGTGGCCCTTGGTATTCTGCTTTATCAAGGGATCGGAGATACTTTCCGGATCTCCCTGACTCGTGACCCGGTCGAAGAGATTAGAGTTGGCTACGAATTGCTGCGATCGCTGAAGATCCGTGAGCGTGGTCCCGAGCTCATCTCCTGCCCAACCTGCGGCCGCACCCAGATTGATCTGTTTACCCTGGCCGAGGCCGTTGAACGTTATGTGCAGACCATGAAGAAACCAATCAAAGTAGCGGTTATGGGTTGCGTGGTCAATGGCCCCGGTGAAGCTAAAGAGGCGGATATTGGTGTGGCCGGTGGCAATGGGGTGGGCATAATTTTTAAAAAAGGTAAAATCTATAAGAAGGTCAAAGAGGAAGAACTACTGACGGTTTTCCTGCAGGAATTGCAATATCTCGAAGAAGAAAGTTAGCTGGTGCTCAGGAAAGCCCTTCCAGATCATCATTAATGGCGTGCTACAAGTTAAGGAAGAAATATGCGTTATTCACAAGCTTTTATCCCGACCCTGAAAGAAACACCTGCTGAGGCTGAGGTGGTCAGCCATCGTCTGCTGCTGCGGGCAGGCTACATCCGTAAATTGACGGCAGGCGTCTACACTTATCTGCCCTTTGGTCTTGCCGTCATCCGCAAGGTCGAGAAAATTGTCCGTGAGGAGATGAATCGGGCCGGTGCTCAGGAGTTGCTGATGCCCATGGTCCAGCCGGCTGATCTATGGCGGGAAACCGGTCGTTATGAAAAATATGGCGCGGAACTGCTCCGGTTCAAGGACCGGCATGATCGGGAATCCTGTCTGGGGCCGACTCATGAAGAGGTGATCACCGACCTGGTGCGGGGTGAAGTCCGCTCTTATCGCCAGTTACCGCTTAATCTCTATCAGATCCAGAACAAATTCAGAGATGAAATCAGGCCCCGGTTCGGTCTGATGCGTGGCCGTGAATTTATCATGAAGGATGCCTATTCCTTTGATATTGATGATGAGCAGGCCAGTATCGCCTATCAGGCAATGTATGAGGCCTATCAGCGCATCTTTACTCGTTGTGGCCTGCAGTTCCGGGCTGTGGAGGCTGACAGCGGCTCCATCGGCGGCAGTTTCTCTCATGAGTTCATGGTCTTGGCCAAGACCGGTGAAGATACTTTAGCAGTATGTCAGGCTTGTAGCTATGCCGCTAACGTTGAAAAGGCAGAGATCAAGGCTCAGCTCGTGCAGAGCCAGGCAGCCCTGCTGGATATCCAAACAATTGAAACCCCCGGGAAACGCAAGGTTGCGGCAGTCTGTGAATTTCTGGGGATCGGGCCGGAACTACTGGTTAAGACTATGATTTATAAAGTGACTGACGAAGTTGCACCGCAGCCATATACAGTGGCGGTCCTGGTGCGCGGTGATCGCGACGTGCAGGAGGTCAAGCTGAAAAATCTGTTGCAGGCGACAGAAGTAGAACTGGCTGAGGATAAAGAGGTCTTTGAGATAACCGGCGTGCCCACCGGTTATCTCGGTCCCATTGGCCTGCAGGACCGGAACATTAAAGTAGTTGCTGACTTCGAAATTGCCGCCATGCGTAATTTTGTGGTGGGGGCCGGTGAGAAAAATTACCACCTGAAGAACGTGAATATGGGCCGTGATTTTGCGGTGTCTGTCGTGGCCGATCTGAGGCAGATTGCCGTGGATGATCCCTGTCCTGTCTGTGGCGGTAAGCTCGGTCAGATTGAAGGCATAGAGGTGGGTCACATTTTTAAATTAGGCACGGTGTATTCCCAATCCATGCAGGCCGTTTACCAGGATCATGACGGCCAGGAAAAACCAATAGTCATGGGTTGTTATGGTATCGGGATCAGCCGGATTGTCGCTGCCGCCATTGAACAGAATCATGATGACAATGGCATTATATTTCCCGTAGCTCTGGCTCCGGTGCAAGTGATCATCCTTAATCTTGGCCTTAAAGAGGCAGGGATCAGTGCAGTGGCCGAATCTCTCTATACACAATTACAGGCGCAAGGGGTCGAGGTGCTCCTTGATGATCGTGATGAACGGCCGGGCTCTAAATTTAAGGATGCTGATCTCTTGGGTATTCCTTTTCGCTTAACGGTAGGAGCACGTCTACCTAAAGAAGGAGTGGTGGAGATCCGTCATCGTCGTGATGGCTTAATGGTCGAGGTTGTTCCTGCAAAGGCCGTAGAATATCTGCTGCGTCAGATTGATGAGACCAGCAGGACTGCCCAGGAGCAATAAACAGCTTACCATGACTGCATTCCTGCTAAACGTCAGTGGTCTGAAGACCATAGCCGGTGGATATCTCCACGATGTCGATCTCGAGCCGATAGACAAGGCCTGGGCATTTGCGGTCAAGGTCCACAGTGATAAAAAACATTTCTCCGGTAAACCTTATCTGGAGCATATCCTGGAGGTGGCGTCAACTCTTGCCTCCATGCATCTTGACCTTGATACAGTCCTGGCCGGTCTGTTGCATGGGGTGATCAAAGAGGGTGTGACGGTTGAGCAATTGACCAAGGACTTCGGCAAAAGTGTGGCCGATATCGTCGATGGCTGTACCCGGATTACGAGAGTTCATTATAACAGTCAGTTAGCGCATCAGGCTGAAAATGTCCGTAAGATGTTATTGGCTATTGCCGCCGATATCCGCGTTCTTTTGGTCAAACTGGCCGATCGTCTGCAGGATATGTGCTCTCTGGAAGCGCAGGATACCGACTATCGACAGGAGATGGCCCGGGAAACCATGGATCTGTATGCGCCGCTGGCAAGCAGGCTGGGTATCGATTGGCTGAAACGTGAACTCGAAGATCAGTCTTTTCGCTATCTCCATCATAAAGAATATCTTGAACTCGTCGCCCAACTGGAAAGCTCTTTTGCTGAGCGCCAGCAATATGTGGAAGAAGTGATTGATATCATTCAGCACAAACTTACTGAAAACAAAGTTTATCCAATTCGCATCATTGGCCGCCCCAAACATATTTATTCAATATATAAAAAACTGGTGGCCCAGAAAATTCCGTTGGAGCGGGTCTATGACAAGGTGGCCTTCCGAATCATTGTCAATACGGTAGATGAGTGTTATGCCGCCCTCGGGGTGGTGCATGAAAATTGGGCGCCTGTTCCTGGTCGAATCAAGGACTTTATTTCGGCACCCAAATCCAATAATTATCAATCCATGCATACGACAGTGGTGGGACCGCAGAACAATTTTATCGAAGTGCAGATTCGGACGGAACAGATGGATCGGATAGCCCAAGAGGGTGTCGCGGCGCACTGGGCGTATAAGGAAGGACAAAAGGCTGGCAAGAATGATGTCAAGCTGTTCCTGGAGCTGAAAAAACTGGTGAATTCGCTGCAGGAAGTTGAAGATCCGCGGGAGTTTCTGGAGAATGTCCGAGGAGAACTTTATACCCCTGAGGTTTATGCCCTGACGCCGGGCGGAGCGGTTAAGGAATTTCCCCAGGGAAGCTGTCCCATCGACTTTGCCTATGCCATCCATACGGAGGTAGGAGATCGGTGCGTCGGGGCTAAGGTCAATGATCGTCTTGTCTCTTTGAAGTATGAGTTGCAAAATGGTGATATTGTTGAGATTATTACCGCCAAGACTCAGCATCCCCGACGGGGATGGCTCAGTCTGGTCAAGACCAGCCGAGCCCGTAGCCGCATACGTTCCTGGTTACGTCAGGAAGAAAAAGAACAGGCGGTGCTGCTTGGCCGAGAGATCTGCGAACGGGAGTTGAAGCAGTACGAGACCACTTTAAAAAAAATGGTCAAGAGTGGGCATATCAAGTTACTGTTGAAAGAGCTGCGCTGTAATTCCCTGGAAGATTTACTGGCGAAAGTGGGAAGCGGCATAGTAACAGTGCATAGCCTTATTAAGGCGCTCCAGCCCCCTGAATTTCAAGATGCCGGCGCGCAACAGCAAGAATCGACGCCGCAGGAGTTGGCGGCTCTCTTGGTCAGTCAACATAACTTCGGTGCCCAGGTAACCGATTCCATCATCAGTATTGATGGGATTGATGATATACTGGTAAAGATCAGCCAATGTTGCCATCCAGTGCCCGGCGATGCCATTCTCGGCTTTATTACCACGGGCCGAGGAATCTCGGTGCATAAGGCCACATGTGCTAATCTGCTCATCACTGATCCGAAACGGTGGATAGCAGTTTCCTGGTCCGGTGCCGAGAGCATCCAGCATCGGGTGCAGATTCTGGTGACCGCGGAAAACAAGCGGGGGATTGTGGCTACCATCAGTGCGGCAATTAATGCTGATGATGCCAATATTATCGGCATTCCAACACGGATCACTCCTGCCGGTATAGTGGAACTGCAGATTACTCTGGAAGTTGCGAATCTGGAACATCTGCATATCCTGCTTCAACATCTGCAGCAACTGGATTCCGTGATCTCAGTGAGAAGGGTCTAGGCGGCTTAGATAATGGTTATTTGTGATATCTGCGGCAATGATATTGATCCTGGCATGATGATCTGTCCTTTTTGCGGAGGCCAACAACAGGCATTATCGCAAGAAGCAGAAGCTGATGCTAGTTTTTTGCATAGGGTCATCAATCTGGAAAGGGGGCGACCATTTGTTGACAGTGCCCTGCGTAAATTACAGATGGAACTGCATACAGCACGTCTGCAGCACTGCTGTGTCTTGACTGTGATTCATGGTTACGGTTCCAGCGGTAAAGGTGGGGCAATCGGAGTCGAGTGTCGAAAGATATTAGCCTATATGAAAGAGCAAGGAGCAATTAATACTTTTATCGCTGGTGAAGAATTCCGGACCAAATCAGGCCCGACACGAGATCTGCTACGTCGGTTTCCACAACTGGCCGCTAATATTAATCTCAATAAAGATAATCCTGGGATTACCCTGATTGTCTTATAAATTAGTAGAACTAAGCTATATTTTCTCTGTTATAAGATATCTTTTGCAAGAGAGAGTTGGGTGCAGTATAAGGAATGATTAACAGTAGCGGTTAGTTATTACAATCGTATTATTTTCAGAAAAAAATTACTTAAAGGAGATGATGGAAATGAACAGATTGATGGTGTTTTCCTTAACAGCTCTGCTGCTGTTTCCGGCCCTTGGATATGCAGCTGCTGATGATAAAGCAGCTCCTGAGCTCAAGACCTTTCAGGATAAACTTAGTTACAGCATGGGATTGGATGTAGGGACCTATTTCAAGGGAATGAAAGCAGATATTGACTATGATCGCTTAATCCAGGGAATTAATGACTCCTTTAAGGAGAATAAACCACTGATAAGCGCCGAAGAAGTGGCCGAGGTCCAAAAAGAGTTTGCCGCGAAAATGCAGGAAAAACAGGCAGCCCAGGTTAAAGAGTTGCAAGAAAAGAATAAGAAAGCCGGTGATGACTACCTTGCTGAAAATAAAAAGAAAAAAGGAGTTAAAGTAACCAAAAGCGGGCTGCAGTATGAAGTGGTGAAGAAGGGCAATGGTCAGAAGGTAAAAGAAGGAGATCAGGTCAAGGTGCATTACACCGGAACCTTTGTGGATGGAACAGTCTTTGATGATTCCCGTAAAAGAGATGAGCCTGCTGTTTTTGGTGTTGAACAGGTGATTCCAGGCTGGAGTGAAGCCTTGAAATTAATGGATGTCGGATCAAGATATAAGCTGGTTATTCCCTCTAATCTTGCCTATGGTGAGCAGGGAGCACCACCGGTCATTGAACCGAATTCCGTGCTGCTCTTTGATGTTGAGCTTATTTCAGTTGAAAAACAAGAAGCAGCCCCGGCTGCTGTAACTGCTCCTGTTCCTGAAAAAAAATAAGTTGATGAGGTTTAAGATTTGACAATGGGAGATCCTAAACAACCTAAGAAGAAATGTTGTCATAAGTTTGAAAAAAAAGATCACCATTGTGCGACTTGTCCATTGGTTGCCAAGGAAGAAGGAAAACAAAAGAAGAAAAAGCACAGCAAGAAGAAAAAGTAAGCAGAAATGGTAAGTACCGTTGCTGCTATTGATCAGTGCTAAATGGTTCAGAAGGTTTGCTTCTGAACCATTTTTTTTTAAAGAATTGATGAAGGTGTCAAATAAACATTAAATTAATTGATTATGTGAGAAAATAAAATATTAAACGCTGTATTCCTCACATGCTTCTGCCTTGACAAAGGATCGCATCTGTGTTCTATATATAATGTTTTGCATAAGTTGTCTGCGGGTGTAGCTCAGTTGGTAGAGCACAAGCTTCCCAAGCTTGGGGTCGCGAGTTCGAATCTCGTTGCCCGCTCCAGGGTTAGGTAGTGCATTGTCGTTTGTACCGTTATACCATTTGTATCGCTTGTTGATGCGAGTGACTTTGAAAGTGGGCTTGCCCGCTTTTTTTTATGTCTAATTACCAGTATGCAGAAGCTTTGCTTAATACGTGGAAATGAGTGGGTTGGTTGAAGAAAAGGTAGAGGCATTTGCCGCAGCTCTGCTGCCATCCATGGGATTGGAGCTTGTGGAGGTCCAGTTTCGTCTTGAGGGGCATGGTTGGGTGTTGCGTCTTTTTATTGACGGTAAAGAAGGAATTACGGTGGATCATTGTAGCCAGGTAAGCCGGGAACTTGGTGACTTTCTTGATGTGGAAAACTTGATTGACCATGCTTATCATCTGGAAGTGTCATCGCCTGGTCTTGAACGTCCACTGCGTAGTCTGAAAGATTTCCAGACATATATCGGCAGGAAGGCAAAGTTGAAACTTCGTGATGTTGAGAACCAAAGGGTCTTGATCGGCAATATCAGTAAGGTTGAAGGTGAGACGGTTGAGCTTGTTCTTGAAGATGGCTCTCGATGCCTGATTGCTTTTGAGCAAATACGGAAAGCTCGTCTGTCTCTATAGAGTCATATCTTCGTTCCTTTTTGTCTGGTGCTTTCTTTCCCTTGGTGTCATCAATTGTTATAATTATGGGTTGCCCCTTTGTGGGGCGCGGCTTTTGTATTAAAAGAATGGCTTTTTGAAAAAAAAGTCTGTCAGTTATAAAGATGGGGACAGAGCATGCTATCGGATTTAAAACGCATAATCGACCAGATCAGCCGGGACCGTGGTTTTGACAGAAAGTTGTTGATTGAAGCCATAGAAGAGGCTGTCCAGTCTGCGGCCAGAAAAAAACTAGGTAGTAGGCGGGAGATCGAGGTTCGCTACAATGAAGAATACGGTGAGGTGGAAGTCTTTCAGTTTCGGACCGTTGTGGAAGAGGTCGTCGATGAGCAGACAGAAATCTCGCTGACTGCAGCTAAACTCCTTGATCCTGAGGTGCAGCTTGATGATGAGCTTGGCGAAAAGATGGACAATATTGCCGATCTTGGCCGAATTGCAGCCCAGTCAGCTAAGCAGGTTATTATCCATAAGATGAAGGATGCTGAGCGGGATGTGATTTATGATATGTTCAAAGATCGTATTGGCGAAGTGGTCAGTGGTATTGTCCAGCGTTTTGAGCGTGGCAATATGATTGTCAACCTTGGCCGTACTGATGCCATATTGCCGAAAGATCAGCAAATTCCCAAGAGATCTTTTAAGCAGGGTGATCGAGTAAGGGCCTATCTGGTCGATGTCAAGAGAGGCACCAAGGATGCGCAGCTTCTGCTCTCCCGCACACATGATAATTTTCTGGCTAAATTGTTTGAAATGGAAGTTCCGGAAATTGCAGAAGGGATTGTAAGGATTATGGGAGTAAGCCGTGATCCCGGTTTTAGAGCCAAGATAGCTGTCAGTTCAACGGAAGGTGATGTTGATCCGGTAGGTGCCTGCGTCGGAATGAAAGGTTCACGAGTCCAAAATGTAGTCCAGGAGTTGCAGGGCGAAAGGGTTGATATTGTGCCCTGGAGTCCTGATACCGCTAAATATGCCTATAATGCTCTTGCTCCGGCACAAGTGAGTATGGTGATGGTTGATGAAGACGCCAAGTCACTATTGGTGATTGTGCCCAATGATCAATTGTCGCTCGCCATTGGCCGGCAGGGTCAGAATGTACGGCTGGCCGCCAAACTTCTTGGTTGGCGGATTGATGTGAAAAGCGAGCAGCGCTATGCCAATCTTGAAGATCCTGGCTATCAATCCTTACTTGCCTTGAATGGTGTGGAGGAAGCCTTGGCCGACCAGTTATTCTCCAGAAATATCCTGTCTGCCGCCATGCTTGCTGAGGCCGCTATCGAGGATCTGACCGTTTTGCGGGCAATTGGTGATGACCAGGCAGTATACCTTGTTAAGGAAGCAAGAAAAAGTCTGGGTTTAAACCCTGATGCTCCAATAGAAATGAAAAGAACAGAGGCAGAGACCGAAGATAACGCTCCTGTGGTCAACGATCAGGCCGAGGATGATACGGCTGATGACTTAACTGCTGCTGAAGATATTGATGATTCCGGTCAGCCTGGTTAAATCGTCTCAGGGGCAACCAGTTCGAACGTGTTGTGTCTGCAGAATCAAGGCTTTGAAAATATTACTGCATCGTTTTGTACTGGAAAAAGATAAGCCAGTTCAGGATGTACGTAAGGATAAAACGGGCAGAGGGGCATACTGTTGTAATAATGAGAGATGCCAGACCGTTTTTCTTGGTCAGCAAAAGAGATGGAAAAGGGCCTTGAGAGTAGGAAGTTTTAAACCGGGGCCTTGAAAGTTGAGTGAGTGAAAAACACTGTAGCAAGGATAGATGGGAGTAAGGGATGAGCAAGGTAAGGATTTATGAGCTGGCTAAAGAGGCTGGCATGAGCAGCAAAATGTTAACTGAAAAGCTTCTTGAGCATGGCTATGATATTAAAGGGCCAAGCTCAACGGTTGAAGACGACATAGCAGAAAAAATCCGGACTACAGTGTTGCAGAGCTCTAAAGCTGAGCGGGTTAAGACGAATCTTGCTACTGAAGAAGCTCCAGCCGTGCATCGCCGGACCACTGTCATCCGTAGGCGTCCAGCTGCTGTACCAGAGGAAGAAGCAGTGGCGGAAACGCCAACGATCCACAAGGCTGCCCCTGTAGAAGAGTTGGTACCTGAAGCAGCAGAAAAAGAAAGTGAGCAGTTGCTTGTGCCTGAAGTAGAAGTATCGATAGACCAAGAGGATCGCGAACCTCTGGCTCCTGTATTGGTAGATTTCACGAAACAGGCTAAAGAACTGCACCATGATGACAAAACAACCATGGTAGCAGAAGATCATGAACCGGCTTCAAGAAAAGGGCTGGCCCGTGTCGTCGGCAGTATTGAAATTCCAGTTGAAGAGAAGCCAAGGGTTGAGGAAAAAACGCGTAAAAAAATTGAACGACCAGCAGGACGACCAGCTGCGGGCGGTGGTTACAAACCTGCAGCTCCGGCGCATAAGCCAGCCGTGGAAGCTGCCCCTTTGAGTGATGCCAACAAAGGTAAGAAAAAAGGGAAGCGTGGTCCGGAGACGGAAGAGGTGGAACAAAAGAAAGGCGGGGCCTGGAAAGCTGATAAGTTTGCCCAGAAAGGAAGAGGTAAAGTGCAGGTAACCCGCTTTGGCGATGAGTACAGTAATCTGTCTGGTAAGAGAGGGCGTCGATCCAGAGGCCGGGTGGAGAGAAAAGTCATTCAGCCTGCTGTTGAAATGAAGGCGATAAAAAAACGGATTAAAGTTCTGGAAACGATCAGTGTGGCTGATCTTGCTCATCGTATGGGCGTCAAATCAAAAGAGATTATTGCCAAATTAATGGATTTCGGCGTAATGGCAACCCTCAATCAAGCCCTTGATGTAGATACGGCAACCCTTATCGGGGCTGATTTCGGTTACGAAGTAGAACAAGGCCTTACCGAAGAGATTGGTGTACTGCAGCTCAATGAACAGGAGGGCGGTGGCGAATTGCTGCCCCGTTCCCCGGTTGTAACGGTTATGGGTCATGTCGATCATGGGAAGACCTCGATTCTCGATGCTATTAGAAAAACTGATGTGGCCGATGGTGAGGCAGGTGGTATTACCCAGCATATTGGTGCTTATCATGTCGTTTCCAGCTCGGGTGATGTCACATTTGTAGATACACCAGGCCATGCCGCTTTTACAGAAATGCGTTCGCGCGGGGCCCAGATCACTGATTTGGTTGTGCTCGTTGTGGCGGCTGATGACGGGGTTATGGATCAGACCCGAGAGGCTATTCGTCATGCCCAGGCTGCTGGAGTTCCTATCCTGGTCGCGGTGAACAAGATTGATAAAGATAATGCCGATCCGGATCGGGTAAAACGGGAATTGGCAGATTTGGGTCTTGCCCCAGAAGAGTGGGGTGGGCAGACCATGTACTGTGAGACCTCTGCTAAGAAAAATGTTGGTATCGATAATTTGCTGGAGTCCATTCAGCTCATGGCCGAGGTCCTGGAATTAAAGGCGGATGCTACCCGAAAAGCCAGAGGTCGGGTGGTTGAGGCCAAACTGGATAAAGGACGAGGACCGGTGGCGACCATCCTGGTCCAGGAAGGAACTCTGAAGACTGGTGATTATTTTGTCGTTGGTCAATTCAGCGGTAAAGTTCGTGCTTTGATCAATGACAAGAATAAGCCGATTGATGAAGCGGGTCCTTCTATTCCTGTGGAGGTACAGGGTCTGACCGGTGTTCCCCAGGCGGGTGATGAGTTTATTGTGGTCACCGATGAGAAAATGGCCAGAAGTGTCAGCCAGGTCCGTATCCTCAAGGCCCGTGAACTTGAGCTGGCTTCAGGATCAAAAGTTTCTCTCGATAAATTGTTTGAGAAATTGAGTGAAGAGGAGACTCAGGAATTACGGGTCGTCTTGCGAGCTGATGTTCAGGGAACTCTTGAGGCCTTTTGTTCAGCGGCTGAGAAGCTGTCTACTGATGCCATAAAGGTGCGGATCCTGCATGAAGGCACTGGTACCATTACCGAGTCAGATGTGCTGCTGGCTTCAGCCTCCGATGCCATCATCATAGGCTTTAATGTGCGGCCAACGACCAAAGTCAAGGAGCTCAGTGTCAGGGAGCATGTTGATGTCCGTTCTTATGACGTGATCTATCATGCCTTGGATGATATCAGAAAGGCTATGGTCGGCATGCTGGAACCCACCTTTGTCGAGGAGGTTATTGGTAATGCCGAAGTACGCCAGCTCTTCCATGTTCCGAAAATTGGTACTATTGCCGGCTGTTATGTGACAAATGGTAAAATTACCCGTAAAGCGCTGGTCAGGGTTGTTCGCGAAGGAATAGTTATGTTTACCGGTAAAATTGGCTCACTGCGCAGAATCAAGGATGACGTCAAAGAGGTTCTGGCTGGTTATGAATGTGGCATCGGTATTGATAACTATAATGATCTCATTATAGGTGACATTATTGAAGCTTTTATCATGAACGAAGTGGAGGCAACTCTCGAGAGATAAAAAGCAGTTTTCTGTTTTCTATTGTAAATAACAAAAACCTGGCTTAATTCTCTTATTTGTATTTATTATGTGGGATCCGAAAGAAACATTAAAATCAATAGGCTTAGGCCCGAAAAGTGAGCAAAAACGTTCTGTGCGAGTGGCCGAGGCGATTCGCAACGAGCTGTCTATTTTACTTCTGACCAAAGTCCGTGATCATAAGCTCGAGGATGTTGCAATTACCCGGATTCATTTACCGGATGATCTGAAATGCGCCAGGATTTACTTTAATGTGCCCGGAGACAAGACCAGACAGCTGGCAGCAGAAGAGGGCTTGAAAAGAGCAAAGGGATTCATGAGAAGTCACTTGGCGAAGGTGCTTAATATGCGTTACACCCCCGATCTGCAATTTGTCTATGATCATCAAGTAGAAAAGACCATCGAAATTGAGAAACTTCTTCAAGAGATTGCTCTGGAAAGGAGAGATGAAGATGACAGTGGTTCCTGAAGAGATCATCCGGATTATCCAGGGGTCTGACAGTTTCGTCCTTATGACCCACCTTCATCCAGATGGCGATGCCTTGGGATCACTGCTTGGTTTGGCGGACATGTTGGAGAGCTTAGGGAAAAAAGTTTTCCGTTATCTGGAAGAACCGGTTTCTCATCTCTATGATTTCTTGCCAGGCTGCACTCTGGCGGATACTGATCTGGGGGCGCTGCAGGATTTTGTAGCCGCAGCTAACGGCAAGGTTGCTGCCATATCACTAGATTGCGGTGATTGTGATCGTTTGGGACGGGAAAAAGAAGATTTACTTAATCTTTCTCCTCTGCTGGTCATAGATCATCATCGTGGTCATCGGGAATTTGGTGATTTTCGCTGGATCGACTCGGCCCGTTCGTCAACAGGCGAAATGATCTATGAGTTGGCGATGGAATTGGGCGTTGAGCTGTCCATTTCTGCTGCTTTTAATATCTATGTCGCTATCTCCACAGATACTGGTTCATTCCGTTATGAGAATACCAGTCCCAGAACTTTATGTATAGCGGCAGATTTAGTGGCATGTGGAGTGCGACCGGAAGAAGTAGCTGGTCATATTTATGATAACTTTACCTTGCAGCGCTTGCGTCTGATGGAGCAGGTGCTGGCAACATTGGAGCTCTTTGAATCTGAGCAGCTGGCCTTTATAACCGTGACGAACAAGATGTTAGAGGAATGCGGGGCCGACGCAGGAGATGTCGAGGGTTTTATTAATTACCCGCGGGCCTTGCGTTCAGTGAAGGTGGCTGTTTTTATCAAAGAAACTCAAAATGGTGGTATCTCCGTCAGTCTGCGTGCCAAGGGGGAATGTGATGTCGCCGATGTTGCTGCCACCTTTGGCGGCGGTGGTCATCGTAGTGCTGCTGGTTTTCGAGTGACTGGTAAAACTGTGAAACAGGTGCAATTGCAGGTCTTAGATGCCTTGACTAAGGCGTTGAGTGAGAACTGATTTTGACGTTGCTGTGACAATAGAAAATCCTTTTGAGGCTGCTGTCTTTATCATAGATAAACCAGCTGGCCCGACCTCTTTTAAGATGGTCAGCGGAGTCAGGCGGGCTCTTGGGATAAAAAAAGTTGGGCATGCCGGTACTCTTGATCCTTTTGCCACCGGTCTGCTGATTGTCTGTGCGGGTCGACCAGCAACACGTATGATATCACAGATGATGGTAGGTCAGAAGGAATATCATGCCACTCTTTGTCTTGGAATAGAAACCGAGACTCTTGATCCGGAAGGCGCAGTTACTGCCAAACACCCTGTCGGCTTTTTACGGGCGGAGCAGATTGAGGAATGTCTTCGCTTATTTCGGGGACAACTGTTGCAGGTACCTCCTGTTTACTCAGCTTTGAAACACCATGGCAAGCCGCTGTATTACTATGCTCGTCAAGGGATTCATATTGTCAAAGATCCTCGTCCAGTTTTTATTGAAACTCTGGAAAGATTGGACGACGGCGGTGATTTGGAAGGCAAGGAAACCGCATCTCTTTCCTTGCGTATAGTCTGTAGTAAAGGGACATATATCCGAAGTCTGGCGGCAGATATTGGCAGGTGTCTAGGTTGTGGTGCCTATTTGCTCCAATTACGCCGGATAAAAAGTGGTTGTTTTACCGTAGCTGATAGTTTGCCTGGTGCCGAGCTATTTTTACCTGACGCCCGTCAGCGCCTATTAGCAAGGGCTCTATCTGTTGACGATATTACTAATCTGTTGTAATAGAATTAGATGTACTTTGAGAAGTTCAATAGTTATTAAACTATTTTTTGTGTTCCCTCAAACATTTCGTTTGACGGGGTACTTACTAAAGGAAAAACCGTCTTTATATAAGCACGAGGAGGCCCGTTTTGGCACAGTCAGCAGTTAGAAAAAATGAGATTATTGAGAAATTTAAGGTACACCCTACTGATACCGGTTCATCAGAGGTTCAGATTGCTCTTCTGTCTGATCGGATAGTATATCTTACCGAACATTTTAAAACCCACAACAAGGATCATCATTCCCGGCAGGGACTTTTAAAGCTGGTTGGTCAGCGCAGAAGTCTGCTTGATTATCTGAAAAGGAAAGATGTGAATAAATATAAAGCCGTTATTGCTGAGTTAGGTATCAGAAAATAAGAAGGTAACAGAAAAGAGCAGGCATGGCCAATGGGCCATGCCTGCTCTTTTCTGTTTCAAATTCCTGGATTTCGCTTTTTTATGTATCTAATATACATAGATGATGGTGTATATTTAGTATATTTCCAGGAAGAAGGGTGCATTGTGCGTATCAAAAAAGTTACTGTGTTCGCACAGTTGGAGAGTTTATGTATAAGAAAATTGAAGTTGTAATTGGTGGTAAGACCATATCTATTGAAACCGGCAAGCTTGCTAAGCAGGCCTCAGGATCAGTAGTTATTCAATGCGGCGAAACCATGGTTCTGGTGACAGCCGTTGCCGAAAAAGAAAATAAACCAGAGCTTGGTTTTTTACCACTTACCATCGAATATCAGGAAAAGATGGCTTCCGTCGGCCGAATTCCAGGAAACTATTTCCGCCGAGAAATCGGACGTCCCAGTGACCAGGAAGTTCTGACCTGCCGTATTATTGATCGACCGTTACGACCTCTCTTTGCTGAGGGCTATTTCTCTGAGACCCAGGTGATCGCTACTGTCCTTTCTGCCGATCAGGAAAATGATCCTGATATCTTAGCTCTGATTGGCGCTTCTTGCGCCCTGACCTTGTCCGATATTCCCTTTGGTGGACCAGTAGTCGGAGCCAGGGTTGGATATATTGATGGCAATTATATTTTGAATCCTACCAGAACTGAGCTGAAGACCTCACGCATGGATATTATTGTGGCCTGTACTCGTAAGGCTGTGGTCATGGTAGAAGGAAGGGCCGATGCCTTGAGTGAGGAAGAGGTGCTGGCAGGTATCTTTTTTGCCCATGAACAGGTGCAACCATTATTTGATGTGCAGGATCAGTTACGGGCAGTGAATGGGAAAGTTAAACGTGTTGTAGAATCTCCGCAGATTGATGAAGCATTAATGAGGCGAGTGACGGAGGTGGCGGCTGCCGAATTACAGGTTGTTATTGGTACTGCTGATAAAATGGAGCGTGGGCGGTTGTATGATCGCCTTAAAGCTACTGTTGTAGCTGAATTAAATGAAGATGGCATGCGGGGCAAAGAGATCAGTAATCTGTTGTCTCTATACAAAAAAACAACCATGCGTGCCAAGATTGTTGATGGCACCAGGCTTGATGGCCGGGGCTATAATGAGGTTAGGCCTATTAGCTGTGAGGCCTCGTATCTTCCCAGGACTCATGGTTCAGCACTTTTCACCCGTGGCGAGACCCAGGCGCTGGTTTCCGCGACCTTAGGCAGCGAACGAGATCAGCAGCGTGTAGAGACCCTGGAGGGTGATCAGTCCAAGCGTTTCATGCTGCACTATAATTTCCCCCCTTATTCTGTCGGCGAGGCCCGCAGAATGGCCGGACCTTCCCGCCGTGATATCGGGCATGGCACTCTGGCCATGCGTGGCTTAAGTGCAGTACTGCCATCGGAAGAGGATTTTCCCTATTCAATTAGAGTAGTTTCAGAGGTACTGGAATCCAATGGGTCCTCCTCTATGGCCACCGTTTGCGGTGGTAGTATGGCCATGATGGATGCAGGAATACCTATTACCACACCAGTGTCCGGCATAGCCATGGGCCTGATCAAGGAAGGCGATAAAGTTATTATTCTTTCCGATATTCTAGGTGATGAAGATCATCTCGGTGATATGGATTTCAAGGTGGTTGGTACTAAAGATGGTGTCACCTCCCTGCAGATGGATATCAAAATTGCCGGGGTTGATCGTGATATCATGGGACGGGCGTTAGCTCAGGCCAAGGAAGGACGAATACACATTCTTGGTGAAATGGCCAAAGGTATTTCTCAGTCTCGCCAAGATGTCTCTGAGTACGCACCCAAATATTATATACATAAAATTCATCCTGATAAGATTCGTGATATTATCGGCTCCGGCGGAAAAATTATCAAGGCACTGTCGGCAGAATATGATGCCAAGATTGAAGTTGATGATTCCGGTCTGGTAAAGATGTTCTGTAACAATGCTGCTAATGCTAATGCCCTTGTTGAACGTGTTAAACAAATGACTGCCGAAGTGGAAGTGGGTACTGTTTATAAAGGTATTGTTAGAAGCATTAAGGATTTTGGTGCCTTTGTTGAGATTATGCCTGGAACAGATGGTCTTGTTCATATCTCCGAGCTTGATGTCAAGCGAGTGGAAAAAGTAACCGATGTGGTCAAAGAAGGTGATGAGATTGAGGTCAAGGTTTTAGAGGTTGACAATCGAGGCCGCATTCGTTTAAGCCGCAAAGCATTGATGTAACTTTTGCGCTCTGCAAAAAGATAGTTACAACAAAGGTCGTTTCTTCATAGAAACGACCTTTTTTATTTAAAGCAAAATTTTTAATACGCAGAGAAGAATGATGACGAAGATAAATGTGCAATTCTGCTGGTTAAATCCAGAAGAGGACAATAAAGATCTGGAACTGCCCCGTTATCACTCTGACAATGCATCAGGTGTGGATGTGTCGGCCGCCATAGCCGAATCAGTGATTTTGCAGCCCGGTCAGATACAACTTTTTCCCACAGGATTTTCGGTTGCTATTCCCGAAGGCTATGAAATACAGGTGCGCCCTCGTAGCGGACTGGCGATTAAACATGGAGTTACGGTAATCAACAGTCCCGGGACAATAGATGCTGATTATCGTGGTGAGGTGCGCATTGGCCTCATTAATCTTGGTTCCGAACCCTTCATTATCAATCGTGGAGATCGTATTGCCCAACTTGTTTTAGCACCGGTTATGCGTATGAATTTTGAAATTATGACCAAACTTGCTAATACCAGCCGTGGTGATGGCGGTTTTGGTCATACCGGGAAATAACTTAATTGTATTTCTCCGTACTAGGCAGCGGGAGTAAAGGCAATAGTGTTTATATTGAATCGGGCACAACTGCGATTCTGATTGATGCCGGCTTTTCAGGCAAAGAGATGGCCGCCCGCCTGCAGACTATCGGTCGCAGGATCGAGGATCTGGATGCCCTGTTTGTCACTCATGAACATCATGATCATATCCATGGTGTCGGAGTCCTCTCCAGGCGTTATGATATTCCGGTTTATAGTAATTATGGCACCTTGAAAAAAGGAGAAAAACTTCTGGGCAGACTGTTCCGACATTGTGAATTCGGAACAGGAGAAACTTTTCAGATGCAGGATTTTGAGATTCGCACTTTTTCCGTGTCGCATGATGCAGCAGAACCGGTAGGTTTTATTATCAGTAACGGCAACATGACCCTTGCTTATTGTACTGATACCGGCACGGTTTCTCGTCTTTTGCAGCAAAGACTTATCGGCTGTCACGCTTTAATACTCGAGTTCAACTATGATCTCAAGATGTTGAAAAATGGTCCATATCCTCTGGCCTTGCAGCAGCGTGTCACCTCCAGACATGGTCATCTGGCCAATGAGGCTGGGGCCAATTTTTTACAATCTCTGCTCCATCACCAATTGCAATATGTAGTCCTGGCCCATCTCAGTGCGGTCAACAACCATCCGGACCTGGCATTGAATGCTGCCAGGAATGTTATTGGTGAACTGCCGATCCAACTCAGGGTTGCATCGCAGATCGTCGCAACTGAACTTATCTCTTTGGGAAGTTAAACTCAGTTTTGCAGCTGGAATAACAATAATTATCAGTCAGGAAGAGAGATCCGATGCTCTTTATCAATCTTTGGATTCTTTTTGTAAATCAGCAGGGTTTTACCGATGAGTTGTACAAGCTGGCTGTCAGTGGCCTCTGGCAATAATTCTGCCACCTTATCTTTATTGAGGCTGCTGTTATTGCCAATTTTGACCTTAATCAGTTCCCTGATTAATAATTCCTGTTGAGTTGCCTTGATAACATTGGCAGTTAATCCTTCCTTGCCTATAGAAATCAAAGGGGCAAGATGATGACCAAGCCCTTTCAGAAATTTCTTTTGTTTGCCGGTTAATGTCGATACTATAATATCTTTTGAAACTGTCATATTTATTATCCTTTAAACAAATCAGTGAACAAGTTTTTTTATAATTTCATAGCCGCCGATATAAGTTCCTAAGGAGGACCCCAGACCGGTGAGTAGGAATACCAGGAAGACTCTGAGCAATTTATTGTGCCACCAGCCTGCGAACGTCCCCATATCTTCCCCTACTGTTTCAAATTCCTTTACCAAGGGTGGAGACATCATCACCTGTATAAAAGCAGCTACATAGCCAGCACCAATCACTGGCGTTAAACTGGTAATAGGGGCGGCGACCAAAGCGCCTATAATAGTCAGCGGATGACCCAAGGCGATCATGGAACCTATGGCCGATGGAATACTATTAGCCAATATCCAGTACAGAAGACTGGCTCCTGCATCAGCGCTGCCTTTTTGCAGGCCAATGATTATGATAGAACCTATAATCAACAAGGGAATGGACCAGCCTGCAACCCTCCAACCCTTAGATATCTGGGGAATGGTGGTTATCTCCTGCAGTAGGCCACTGTTATCAAGACCAAATTGTTTGATAATGCCGGCCACATGGCCAGCCCCTACAATGGCCACAAGATTGTCGCCCGTGGTCGCCTTTATCCTTTCACTGAGGTAGATATCCCGTTCGTCAATCAGTACTTTCTTGACATTAGGGAGGATCTCGCCCATCTCTCCCATGAGCTCTGAGAGCGCATCTTTTTGTTTTAGCTCTGCTAGCTTTTCTTCAGAAATTTCACTATTATCAAAAAGACTGGTGAAGAGCGTAGCCAGCAAGTATCCTTTTTTAAATAAAGAAGTTGATTTCCAAGCTCGGCGCAGAGTAATTCGTACATCGCGGTCACATAAGCTGATGGGGATGTTCTGTTCTTTGGCAGTTTGTGCCGCCATTAATAATTCGGCCCCTGGTTTTACGCCTATTTGCTGCCCCAGTTTTTTTTGGTAGGAAGCCATCAACAGATTGACCATTAATGTTGACAGTTGTTTGTCCTTGATGATCTGTTTCAGATCAAGAGCCTGCCATCGTTTTTTTTCGGTGAGAGTCTGGTAGCGTTTGTCATCAAGTTCTATACATACCGCATCTGGTTGCTCGTGCAGGATGATATCTCGTACGAGATCAACAGATTGCTGTGAAATATGGGCAGTTCCTACTAATAAAATAGTCCGGTTTAGATGGTGAATGACAAACACATCTTCCGGATATTCCTTAGATGGAAAATGTTTTTGTAGCATGGGCAGATATCCTGAGGTTAAATTAGTGAAAATAATATTTTTTACATTTAAAAACCAGTAGTTATTGCATTAGCAACAACTACTGCCCCATTTTCGATTAGCGCACGCGCTCAAGGTCTCAAGAACAGCTGAGACGATTCAAGTAATTCTTATAATGGCAATGATATTGAGACTTGTAAAGAGTTGGCATGCTAAACTAATAGTGATTGGCAGCATAACTAACTTATTTCGAGGAAAAGATGAGAGGTGAGGTCCAGATTATCTTGTAGTTTAAAGTTAACCATTCTCTTCAGATTGCTTGATCAGGCATCTTTAATCTTAAGTCGTTTTCCGGGATGGATCAAATTCGATTGAAGTCTATTCCATTGTTTAATCTGAAGGGGCGATAACTTTAATTCTTTGGCGATAGTCCATAATGTATCGCCATTTTGGACTTGATACCAACCATTTTGGGATTTTTTGGCTGATTTGATTTTGTTGGCAGTTATCGTACTAACAACTGCAGTTGGAATTTTTTTGGTTTGGGCTGCCAAAATAATAATATTATCGTTTGTAAAGGTGATAGGATCTGTTTTCGCAGAATGAGATGCTACATTGTTCTGATCAAGATAAAGTGAAAGTTGGTGTCCTATCTGGATTTTATGGGTATTGGGAAGATCATTCCAGGACATGATTAATTCAACCGGGACTTTATATTTATGAGCTATTTGCGAGATAGTCTCCCCCTTTTTAATGCGGTGCAAAACCAGATTATCCTGGTTAGCAACAGTCTTGTTGCTACCTTCTGGCAGGAGTTGATAGCGCACAGTTTGATAAGGAATACGCAAACGTTGACCGGCTATAAGTTTTTGGCTACGTAAATTATTGACCTTGAGCAGGGTTGTTTTGTTGATATCATAACGATTACATATTTGTGAGAGTGATTCACGTTTGGCAATAGTATGGGTTTTATAATCAGTTGTAGCAACTCGATGCAGCCTTGGAAGATTTTTACTGGCCATTGTTTTGGAGCCAACTGGGATTTTAATATGATGAGAACTCTGATTGAGAGGAGTCTTGTTTGTCGATAATTCTTGATTGAGTTGGGTGATAGTTTTGGGATCACACTTACTGATAAGGGCCACAGCATCCAAGGTAAGACCTGGACCAACCTCGAGAGTGTCATATGCTAATGGCGGTTCAAACTGGATGTCAGTAAAACCATATTTGTCAGGATTTTTAGCAATAATTATAGAAGCAATAAGTTTGGGGACATAACGTTTAGTTTCCATGGCGAGATAGTCGTGCTGAGCCAGAGACCAAAAATCTGTTGCGTTATAACGTTTCAAGCCTCTACCTATCTTTCCGCCACCAGCGTTGTATGCTGCTACTGCAAGGTGCCAGTCGCCAAATTCATCAAAAAGATGAGACAGAAATTTGACTGCCGCTTTCGTCGATTTTTCGGCATCGCGACGCTCGTCAAGATATTTATTTCTTTTTAGGTTATATTGGTCGCCTGTTCCGGGAATGAATTGCCAAAGGCCCGAGGCATGAGCCTTGGAGTAAGCCTTTTGATTATAACCACTTTCAATCATTGCCAAGTAGGCCAGATCAAGAGGAAGACCTGCTTCTTTGAGCTCTTTCTGCATTAAGGGCAGGTATTTACCGGAACGACTCAACCATATTCCAAAGCTTTTTCTCTGCTCATTTTGGAACAGATCAAGATAGACTTGTACCTGATTATTAATAGTAATAGGAAAATCAGAGGAGTTGATCTCCGGCATTAATTGAGGAGGAGCAGGTTTGATTGCATTCCAGGACCCTGCAAGTTTAAGAGCCGCCAGTTCGGAGGTAAGATCTTTTTCAGGATCTGCTATGTCTATCGGTGTAGAACTTATATTTTCCAGGTCATCAGAGAAGCCTGACTCGGATGAATATTGCCTGTCCGCACAGGCAGAAAGAAACAGAGCAGGAATGAGCAGAGCACATATGCTCAAACATCGAATAAAGAGCTGAGTCATAAGATATCTTACTAAAGTAATTAGGATTTTTAAGGTATTAGGTGCGGGGAATTCAATGGATAATAAAACTTTATTGTACTCTCGGAATTAACAAAGTACATTCGCACCCAGTTTTAAGTTGCTTATTTAAACTCTAAGCGTTTTATATTTGCAACAAAAATAAGTAAATAGTGAAAAATATGGCTCTTATGGGCCTGTTACAGAGTGCCATTACTGATAAGCGCTCCGCATTTTAATAGCTTGAATGGTGTAAATTTACATTTCGATTAACCGATTTATTAAATTTTTATGTTTAAAAAAATATTTTATTTTTCAGTGTCTTTTATAATACTGGGGCTGGCAGGTCTTGGAGGTCTATTTTATTGGCTTGTTGTTTTACACCCGGGACATGAAATTGATCCTTCTAATATTGAACGTATTTTAGGAAATGAAACTCCTGTTTTTTTTAATGATGGTCAAACCAGACTGGGCGTTTTTTTTGATCAGGCTCATCGGCAATATGTGACTTACGAACAGATTCCCCAAGATTTTGTTAATGCCTTGGTCGCTTCTGAAGATAATAATTTTTTTAGCCATTATGGCTTTGATCCGTTAGGTATAGTACGGGCGGTTATAAAAAATTATAAGATGGGAAGAGTGGTGCAAGGTGGCAGTACCATTACCCAGCAGACCGCAAAAAACCTGTTTAAACGAAGTGGAAGATCCTATCAGGCTAAACTTAAAGAGCTGCTTTTTGCTTTGCGCCTGGAATATAATTATTCTAAAGAAAAAATATTTGAGTTCTATGCCAATCAGTTTTATGTGAGTGGCAATGGTCATGGTCTTGGCGTGGCTGCCCGTTATTATTTTAATAAATCAGTTGAGGAACTATCGCTGCTGGAGTGCGCCTTTATCGCCGGCAGTGTAAAAAAACCTAATTTCTATAATCCTTTTATTAAAAAAACTGATGAATCGGCACTAGCCGCTAAGAATCATGCCAATGTTCGAGTACGCTACGTCCTTGAAATGATGCTTGAAACAGGCAAGATTACTGATGCGCAATATCAGGAAGCGATCAGCACTGAGTTGATGTTTAATCGCGGCACAATTGGCTATGCTCAAGATTATGTTATGGAAATGGTGACTGATGCTGTGTCAAGCCAGGATGTCATTGATGGCTTAAAAGCGAATGGTATTGATAATCTTGCCACCTCAGGGTTACGGGTAATTACGACTGTGGATGAAAAGTTGCAGAAACAGACCTTATATGCGTTACGCCAGGAGCTGTCTCGTCTGGACGTCCGCTTGCGTGGTTATCAGCGGGATGAAGTACAGAAAGAATTACAGCTGACGGACTATACAGGCGATATGGTGTTGAGGAAACAAGCATTTCTGTTTGCGACCATAACTAAAATTTCTACGTCTAAAGACCAAAATAAAACTGCAGTTCGAATAGAGGTTGATTTAGGCCGGAATCTGGGCACGGGGCTTATTCAAGAAGAAGGACTGATGGGTCTGCTTGCTGCTCAAATAAAATGGAAGAAAGGTCGCTGGAATGAGGCCGCCCCAAAAGATTTACCTTTGCTGCTTGCAGAGCTAAGGGAAGGAGACCGGGTTTGGGTTAGTATCAGGACTATCGCCGCTGATGGTCAAGTTGAACTTGATCTGGAAAAATTTCCTAAAATCCAGGGTGGTGCTTTAATTTTGCAAGATGGTTTAATTCAGGCCATGGCGGGTGGGGTAGAAAATCGGTTTTTTAACCGGGCCATCTATGCCAAACGTAATATGGGGTCTGCGTTTAAACCGTTCGTATATACCGCTGCTCTGCAACTTGGCTGGAATGCAACAGATCTGCTCAATAATAAAAGAGACGTTTTTGTTTATCAGAGGCAGCCTTATTTCCCAAGACCGGATCATAAGATTGTCAATAACCGGGTATCTATGAGTTGGGCGGGTGTTCATTCGGAGAATATTGCCTCAGTCTGGTTACTTTATCATCTTTGTGACCATCTGACCAAACAGCAATTTCAGGAGGTGGCAAGCCAGGTGGGGTTGGCTCCTGCTGACAAAGAAGCATATGACACTTACGCTGCAAGAATCAGAGATCGCCATGGGATTATGATAAACCAGTCCATCCTTGAAAAGGCGGCCTTTGATCAGGCAGTTGCCAAGCTGGAAACGGATTTTATTTTTGAAAATCGTCTTGCCGAATATGCAGCTCTAAAAAAGATGCCTTGTAATTTAATGGCGGCAAGCTCGCTTGCCAGTGCCCAGCTCCATGGAACTACTAAACTGGAGCAGCAGGAGATTTCCTTACGGCAGTCCCTTCTTGCCGGCCGTACCTATCAAGATTTTACCACCTTGCAGCGGGTCCTGGTTGCTTATCGTCAGGAGATCGAAGATCCATGGAATGCTGCCGACAATTTATCGGCCGAAGGATCTCAAGGCCAGCCGGTTCTTTATTATAATCCTGTACTTGCCCGCTACACTTTTAGCAGAGGAAGGCAAAGCGGAGCTTGGCAGATGGTTAATCTTAATCAGCTGCGGCAGCAATTATTTGTGCAGGATAGCGTGGGCCGGGACAAATTCTGGTCTGAGGTGATGTTAGATTCGCTATTGTCTTCGGCGGCCGTGGACTTAATCAGCAAGCAGGTAACTGTCGAACTGCAGCGCTTAAATGCTTTGCCTCTATATAGCCTGGAGGTATTATCCGCAGTACAGGATTTTCGGATATTGGTGGGATTAAACTATCTGATCAATTTTGCCAGAGAGCTTGGTGTCATGAGTAAACTGGACCCCGTCCTTTCTTTTCCTCTTGGATCTAATGTGGTCACTCTGCTGGAATTTGTTCGTATGTATGAAGGGCTCATTACCGGGGAAACAGTGTTGAGTGAAGGGGCTGGAGAAGATGCCCCCATTTTGCTGTCCATACTGGATCGCATTGAATCGCCAGAGGGAGAAATACTCTATCAACCCAAGCGTAAGCGGACCAGGCTTGTTGCGCCCGAGACATCGCTTGTTGTCGGCCATATGCTGGAGAATATAGTAAAATTTGGAACAGGCCGTTATGCTGACCACAATGTCAGGCTCACCAACATTGATGAAGAAGCCGGTAAGAAATTTGCCGGGCTTGATCTGTCAGTACCACTGCTGGGCAAAACAGGGACCGCCAATAACTATACCAATGCCTCCTTCTTTGGTTATCTTCCAGGCATGGCTGCTGAGGGAGAAGGGTTAGTGACTCAAGGTGGTTATGCCATTGGCGTTTACGTAGGTTTTGATGATAATGAAGGTATGCGGCGATCTTCCACCAGAATTACCGGTTCTGAGGGGGCACTGCCAACTTGGACTGATCTGGCTTCTATCTTGCTGAAGGAGAAAGGCTATGGCCAGCAGCTGGATCCCGTTGATATTTCTTTTTCAGGTCTTATCTTACAGCGACAGTCATTAGGGCAATTGAATCTGGCCGTTCAGGCTGACCTGGGTGGAACATTACCAGCTCGAGCCCATGAGGTTGACGTCAAGAATCGTTTAGTTCCTTCTATAATGTCTTTTGGTAAGTTAGATAATATGGGAAATTTTATTCCCGCGCGTCAGTTCAAACCTTATTGGTTGAATGGCGATACTGCTGTTGACGCAGATTTTTAATGTTGGTGACGCTCTTCATTGACTTATGAGCAGCAACCTGTGTACATATATATGGATGCGTTCATGATAATAGAATGCTGAGATAACATGGCTTGTCCATTTAACCCGTGGTGGAGAAAGTTGCATCTGTGACTTCATCGTTAATAAAAAATAAGTAAATAATATGAATCGTTTAAAAACTGTACTGCTGCTGCTCTCTTGTTCACTTTTACTGAACGGTTGTCTTTATGAACAAAAAAGGATGATTGATCCGGCAGCCCCGGCTACAGCTGGCCAAGCCCAGCCTGATTCCGAGGGTCAATTTATTGAACCGGCGCCGGATCATGTCATCAAGCAGGCGCTTCCTATTCAGGAGACGGACTTGGTGCGTCCAGCTGGCCAATCGCCAACTGTGGACCAGACTAATGCAGCGAGTGCTGAGTCTGGCCGGCTGCCATCTCTTGCGTATGTCACCAGCCGGATTGCTGAGTATAATAAAAAGGTGGATCGCTGGAGAGCCCGCGATAGTCAGGCCGCAGTGTTGCGGATACCGGCAGCGGAATCTGAAAAGATGGTAGGCTGTTTTCAAGAGTTGCAGAAGGTACTGAACGGTTATATGCGGCTGCATGATCTTTTGTTACAGCAACCATCTCATCCCGTACAGGGCAGCATCGGAACAAAGGAAATTTTTGATTTACAGCAAAGCGATATTACGTTTCTTGATGGATTATGTGGTCAGCTGGTAGCAGCAGATGAGGACAAAAATACGGGCTGGATTAAAAATGAGGAGCCGGTAACTCTGTCGCCTGTAGAAGCGATTATAGCACAACATGCAGCAAATGGTGAATTTGAGGAATTAGTTCAGGTCTGGCAACAGTTACCGGAGTCAACTGCGGCTCGGTTGCCATTAAATACCAGGATTTTATATGGTAATGCTTTGATGGTCTTGAAGCAGGAAGAACAGGCAGCAAAAATATTTAATCAGCTGATTGCTCAAATGACTAATCCTGGCGGCCAGCCTGCTGATCTGCTGGCTTTACGCAAAACACTGGCTGATCTGTACGTCGCCTCAGGTCAATATAAAGAAGCGGAAGCACAATATCTGGAGATTTTAAAAACCTATAAAGATATGGCTCGTATCGAGGAGTGGGCCATATTACAGCGGTCTATACTTGAGCGGACTGATCAGGAAAGTCCTGAGCTTCAAGACTATTCTGTATTATTAAAAAATTATCTTGGTTTTAATCCAGCAAAAGATGGTTACACCGTGGTCTGGCAGGCCGATAAGTTTCTCCAGAATTATCCTTACTCTCCAGTGGCCTCTAATGTCGATCTGATCCGATCTGCCGTGCGGGAGAAAGCTGATAAATGGTCGGGCAATGTTTTGACTGAGGTCAATGAGCTGGCAGGTGAAAAACGTTATCAGGATGCATTAGGCAAGCTGGAGACGGTTCCCGCCGGTATCATCAATACTGAAACTCAGCAGATGATCTCGCAAAAGACCGGTGAGTTAGCTCTGGCAGAAAAACTGGAGAGCGAAACTGTTAAGCTTGAAAATACTCAGGAGCTGGATCGTCGGTGGAATGAGGGCTTGCGTTTTCAAGAGAGTGCCCAATATGATAAAGCTCTTGAGGTCTTTACTCCCATGTTGGACACTGAATATGCGGAAAAAGCACAAAAGAAAATTGCCGAGGTGTCATTGCTGGCCGCAGAGGCGGAGCGCGGGGCAGCGGCTGATGTTTTTATCCGTTTTACCAAGGCACCGGATATAGAAAGTAAGAAAAAATTATTGGTTGAATCACGCACACGCCTTCTGGATATATTGGTTAAGTATCCGGAAGTAGAGATCACGGATAAGGTAATCGGGAATATTAAAAGAGTGGAAAAAGAAATGAACGCTATTGATCCTAATCTTATTCACCAATCCGGTCGTGTTGGAATGAATAGATAAGGATGCCTTATCATAACTCCCTGACTTACCGTATTGTGCTAAAAAAGGTGCATGTATAATACAAGGCAAGACCTTTTTCCTATTGACAGTCATCCTGTGATTGAGTAGTTTGCCGCGGTCCTCGGCAGCACCGCAGACAGCGGCACAGCAGGGGAATAAGTGAGCAGTAAAAGAGGTAACCGGGTTGAGAAAGTTATTGACAGGTTATTTTTGATTGATTAGAGTAGCGACTTCCCCGCGGCCTGGACCGCGCTTCTGTCTTAGCAGCTAAGACAGGGGAAACGATCCTTGAAAACTGAATAGCAGCAAACAGCAAACGGGCCCAAAGAATGTATAACTTTCGAGTATGCATTCGCCGGCATTAAGCTTTAGGGCGAAGATGCCGGGTATTAAAAGAAAAGCAACTGAGCAATCAGTTCAGGATATTAAACTGGAGAGTTTGATCCTGGCTCAGAACGAACGCTGGCGGCGTGCTTAACACATGCAAGTCGAACGCGAAAGGGACTTCGGTCCCGAGTAGAGTGGCGCACGGGTGAGTAACGCGTAAGTGATCTACCCCTGTATCTGGGATAACTGTGGGAAACTGCAGCTAATACCGGATACGTTCATGTTCTTGCGAGTATATGAAGAAAGATGGCCTCTGATTCAAGCTATTGTACAGGGAGGAGCTTGCGTACCATTAGCTAGTTGGTAGGGTAATGGCCTACCAAGGCAACGATGGTTAGCGGGTCTGAGAGGATGATCCGCCACACTGGAACTGAAACACGGACCAGACTCCTACGGGAGGCAGCAGTGAGGAATATTGCGCAATGGGGGAAACCCTGACGCAGCGACGCCGCGTGGATGATGAAGGCCTTCGGGTCGTAAAATCCTGTCAGATGGGAAGAAGTGTGTGGTGGTTAATACCCGCCACATTTGACGGTACCATCAGAGGAAGCACCGGCTAACTCCGTGCCAGCAGCCGCGGTAATACGGAGGGTGCAAGCGTTGTTCGGAATTACTGGGCGTAAAGCGCGCGTAGGCGGTTTGTTAAGTCAGATGTGAAAGCCCACGGCTCAACCGTGGACGTGCATTTGAAACTGGCAGACTTGAGTATTGGAGGGGGTGGTGGAATTCCCGGTGTAGAGGTGAAATTCGTAGATATCGGGAGGAATACCGGTGGCGAAGGCGACCACCTGGCCAAATACTGACGCTGAGGTGCGAAAGCGTGGGGAGCAAACAGGATTAGATACCCTGGTAGTCCACGCCGTAAACGATGAGAACTAGGTGTTGGGACGGTTGATCGTCTCATTGCCGCAGCTAACGCATTAAGTTCTCCGCCTGGGGAGTACGGTCGCAAGATTAAAACTCAAAGGAATTGACGGGGGCCCGCACAAGCGGTGGAGCATGTGGTTTAATTCGATGCAACGCGAAGAACCTTACCTACCCTTGACATCATCAGAACTTGTTAGAGAGAACTCGGTGCTTTCGGGAGCCCGATCACAGGTGCTGCATGGCTGTCGTCAGCTCGTGTCGTGAGATGTTGGGTTAAGTCCCGCAACGAGCGCAACCCTTGTCTTTAGTTGCCATCATTAAGTTGGGCACTCTAAAGAGACTGCCGGTGTCAAACCGGAGGAAGGTGGGGATGACGTCAAGTCCTCATGGCCTTTATGACCAGGGCTACACACGTACTACAATGGCAGGTACAAAGGGCAGCCACTTAGCGATAAGGAGCGAATCCCGTAAAACCTGTCTCAGTCCGGATTGGAGTCTGCAACTCGACTCCATGAAGTTGGAATCGCTAGTAATCGTAGATCAGCACGCTACGGTGAATACGTTCCCGGGCCTTGTACACACCGCCCGTCACACCACGGGAGTTGATTGTACCAGAAGTAGTTGAGCTAACCTTTTAGGAAGCAGGCTACCAAGGTATGGTTGGTAACTGGGGTGAAGTCGTAACAAGGTAGCCCTAGGGGAACCTGGGGCTGGATCACCT